>OGRO01000013.1_pt1 | contig 204332 bp, 193 predicted proteins | sample 1553451 | NCBI WGS metagenome assembly OGRO01 (sample SAMEA2580021, study PRJEB22360) | human gut metagenome | reverse complement strand
GAAGTGTTGTAACAGCTTTGGAAACCTCTGAAAAGTTATTACAAGCCACACTTTCCGGTGATGAAGAAACAGTTGCAGAACTAATTGAACAGGCACATCAAGCAAACGCATCTATTTTGAAATACAACGATGAAAATGCTCTGTCCTGTGTGATTTCCTTGGCATACTACTCCGCTCAGAAAAACTACACCCTGCACCGAGAAATGCCTGCTGGAAAGGGATTCGCAGATATTGTATTTGAGCCAAATCGAAACTGCAACCTGCCAGCCATGATTGTTGAATTGAAATGGGGACATTCCGCAGAAGAGGCAATCGAACAAATCAAGCGAAAAGATTATCTGGACTGCTTACAGAATTACCACGGTGAGATTCTTTTGGTTGGCGTGAACTATGATAAAGAGAAGCATCACACTTGCAAGATTGAACGGGTGTTTTTGTAATATGAGTTTTGCTTTGAATCAACTTATTTTTCAAGGCATATAAATAATAAAAAGTGAGGAAATCAACATGGACGAATTACAGGCTGCAATTAAAGAAACAGCAGAAAAGTTTGCACAGTGCTTTCAAAACAAAGGAAATTTTGATTTTTCTATTCAAAGTCTGCATGATGTAAATGACTTTTTGGAAGAAGTTTCCGACTTTGTATTTGAAGAACAGCAAATTTACCAGTATTATACAACAGTTGGGTCTTATATTTTTGAAGTTGCAAGAAGAAATTATGGAGGAACATATTATTGGCTTAAAGAGGTAAAACAGCCAATTTTAGTTGCCGGAGAACCGGCGTTTTTCGTGTCGATACAAGCGTGGGAGAAAGCAAAAATGTACATTGAAAACGGAACAGAAGATGACATCTTGTTCTATATAGACGGTTATCGAGAACACATTGAAAAGGGAAAACAACAAAGGGGGTACAGTGTGCATTTGATTTAAAAGATTCTCAAAACCTTTTTGACGTCTGGCAAGACAAACGGATCTCATGATTTTTTATTTAATTAAAAAAGTTTAATATACTTGACGAATTTGAATTGATATGCTACAATAAACATAAATACAACGACTTGATGCGTTATTGAAATGAGGTGTATCAATATGAAAAAATGGGCATTTTTAGCAGCGATGATGCTTCTCACTGGTTCTCTTTCTATACCACTTTCTGTAAGTGCAACGGATGTGCCTGTAGATACAGAAGTAGCTACAACTTTGACCGAAATTCAGGAAACGACAGAAACGACAACTTCACCAACAATTACAGAGCCGATAGAAACTCCCAGTACAACAGAGGTTGTAGCATCTGACTTTTTCGTTGAACCCTCTGCATGCAATCTGACAGTCGGCGAAAGCTGTAATCTGAATGTCAAGTTTGATAAAGAGGAATATGATGCGAAACGTATCGAATACCAGTCCGCAGATGAAAGCATCGCAACTGTATCCGAATATGGTTTGGTGACAGCGATTTCTGCTGGAGAAACCTGTATTCGTATTTCCGTATTTGATGAAGCGGACAACACTTTCAAAACGATTCAGATTCCCGTAGTGATTGCACCTGATGATACAATCTCAACGGAACAGCAAGAACAACTGGCAGCACTCAAAGAGAAAGGCAATCATCTGTTCGGGGAATTTATTCGGGAAGAAAAAATAATTCTCGGAGAACTCCCACCCGATACAGCAAGACTTTGTTTCGATGATGTGCAAGAGATTCTGGCAAACAACACCGACTTTCAGAATATTTACGAGAGCCTGCTTTCCATCGCAAAATATCCAGACTTTGTAGGCGGTAGTGGAGTAACATTAGTTGAATTTTGGTTGGACGACTACGGCACAGAAAAAATCCTTTTGATTTTGGAGCAAGAAGATGTTATTTCTGTAAAATGCAATGCAGATGGAAACATCTCCGACTGGAAACCGCTCTATTCTGAAGAGAAAGCAGAAACAACCGCAACAACTGCAACCACAGAAACAACCACGACAACAGCTACAGTAACCAGTGATGCACTTTCAGAAGAACAGGCGAAGGCTTTAGCGGAACTTGCTGAAAAAGAACATGGAGTATTTGGGGAATTTGAACGGGCAAGGGCTTCTATTTTAAACAAAATACCAGAAGATGCCTCCCGAATGACGTTGGAGGAAGCCAAGGAATTTGTAAACAGTTCGGATTCGTTTAAGGAAATTTACGATAAATTATCCGCCTCGCAGCCTTATCCGGACTTTATTGGCGGAAGTGGTGTTACAAAAGTTGAATACTGGTTTGATGACAAGGGAAAGGAAAAAATCTTACTCATTCTTGAGCAGGAAGATGTGATTTATGTAGATTGCACGAAGCAAGGCGATGTTTCGAAATGGGAAAGACTCTATCCTGTTTCAGACGTGGAAGATTCTAATATCAAAGATTCTAATTTAGCTGGAACCTACAAAATCTATAATGGCATAGAGGACACTGTTACAACCGAATCCACTACAACCAATTATAAAAACATCACGCAGGAAGATTTCAAGGATTGGGCAATGAAAGACTATGCAACCAAAACAGGCAATACTCCTGCAAAGGCTGCACTCCTTGAAACAGCAGATGGGAACTATGCAATCACGCTGACAGATGAAGATGGAGAAGTCCTTGATGTTTATACCGTGAATCCAGAAACTGCAACCGGAACGAACATGGCAAATGAAGTAGTTTCTCTTCCACAGACTGGATACTCTGACATTTACAAAATATTTGTGGGACTTGCTACCCTTATGACTGTTAGTGGTGTAACCCTTATCGTAAAAACAAGGAAAAAAGACGGATAAGTAATCCGTAAAATAACAAAAATCAGCCGTTTTCTAAAATGACCAATTTGAGGGAACGGCTGTTTCTATAATTTAATGAAAATAAATTTTAGTTTGTAATTGTAAATTGTTTTTGACCAGACAGACGGTTGTCTACTACTATTTATATAATAAGAATATGACAGAATTCGTGAAAAACAAGTCTGCCGGAGGTGGTTTGAAATATGGACTTTATTTCATATAAAATAGAATGAAAATAAAAAAACTTGTTGACAATAGAAAAAATATAGTGTATAATAAGAAAAAGGAGGAGGGTAAAAATTGAGTACTATTGAAAATCTTTATAAATTTGATTATTCTCGGGTCAAATCCCAAAGAGCAAATGTCAAAAAAATGCAATCAATTGGATTATATCCTAAAAAATTTGATATGCCGATTCTACTTCAATTTGAACTGACCCATAAATGCAATGTTTTTTGCAAACACTGCTATAATAATTCTGGTACGCATAATACTTACAAAGATGCAATGACACCCGAAAAATGGAAGCAATTCTGCCACTATATTGTAGAAAAAGGTGGCATATTTGAATGTATTATTTCAGGTGGTGAGCCACTTCTATTAGGCAATGATTTATTTGATATTATGGATATTTTACATGAAGATGGAACCTATTTTTTGTTAATTACAAATGGATTCCTTTTAACAGAAGAAAAAGTAAAAAAATTAGCAAAATATCATTATAAATGGATTCAGGTTTCAATTGATGGAGCAACAGCAGAATATCATGATGCATTTAGGCAAAAGAATGGTAGCTGGAATCGTGCAGTTAATGGAGCATTTATGGTTTCTTCAGCGGGAATTCCACTGACAATTGCACATTCTGTTTCTGCACAGAACTTAAATGATGTTGACGCAATGTGTGACTTAGCTTATGAGTTAGGAGCCAGCAATATTATTCTTGGCGAAATATCGCTAAGTGGGCGTACTTATGATAATCAAAATCTTCTTTTGAATGAAACGGAGCGGGAATATCTTATTGAAAAAATAGAATATAATACAAATCGCTTTCGTGGGAAAATGCAAGTACAGCGTAATATGGATGAACGACTTCAATATGAACAGCAACTTGGAGTACCATGTGGTGGTTTAATTATTAGACCTGATGGAAATATCAGATTGGATTGTATGACACCTTTTGTGTTAGGGAATATTCTTGAAAATGATTTTGAAACAATATGGAAAAGCAAGTGCACACATATTTGGGAAAGACCGGAAATTCAGGAATACTATGAACACAAAAATGATGTGAAGAATTATATCGATGATGATATCATTCTTTAAATAAAAATGGAGGAAAAATATGAAAACTTACACAACGCCTGTATTAACAGACATGACCTTGGGAGAATTTGAAATTGACGGTGAGAAGCATACTGTAGTTGGTGTAGTGCCATTTCTTGCGGCAGCAGCATCTGCAGCTGCCGCAGTTGTCAGTGCAATTGCTTCTGTTACTTCTGCAAAACAAACATTTAAGGACAATTACATGGAATATCATTATATGAATTCACTTGAAAAGGTTGATTAATGACACATGATATATGATATGATAAAATCTCTAATTCCATATAAATCTTGTCAAAAATACAGATGTGACTCTGAATTTACGCTCGTCGACAATTATTTAAATAAAATGGTTTATTTGAATGCAACAGCAAGTGATGTTTTTTTGTTATGTAATGGAAGAAACTCAATTGAAGAGATATGCAAAAAAATGTTATGTGATTACGATGTAAGCTATGTGTAGATTGACAAGGGAAATACAAAAAAGGTTTAAAACGATTGAAAAGGCTGGAATAAGATAAAAAGGTGCGAAAAGTGCCGAAAATACGCTGTTTTTCAGATTGAATCCGGCGGAAAAATAAAAATGAACAAAAAAAGATGTGTCAAAAAAATCGCTCTGATTTTGAGGGAAATTCTCAGATCAGGGCGATTTTATTTTTTTATCTGGAAATCGTTTAAAAGCGTTTAAGAAGTGTTTCAAGTGTTTAAGAAAACTGTTTAAGCCCCGAAAAATAGGGCTTTTTTTGTTTTTCGGTTTAAAACGGTCTTTAAATGGGTCTTAAAAAAGAAAAGAAATTTGCATCAAAAGTAGTGCGGAAGTGCGGAAGTTTTTGCAATAGGGTGCGGAAGCACTTCCGCACCCTATCTTTTTTTCATTTTGAGTTTTTCTTATAATCTTCCTCGAAATCATAAATCATGGAAAGAAGTTTGGTTCGTTCCTTTAGTGGAAGCCCATTCAGTATCCGAGTAATCTCCTGTACTGTTTCATCTTCCTGCTGTGAATGAGCTTCCTGCAATCCAATGTTCACCGTGCTGGTTGAGTGATTTCCTGTTGTAATCGCTGATTGAGAAACATTTTGAGTGGTTCGGTCTTCTCCTGTAAGAAGATATTCTACAGAAACTTCTAAAAAATTCGCAATAGCGAATATTTTATCGGATGATGGGTTAGTTCCTTTTTTCTTCCAATCTGATATAGCAGCCTCAGATATTCCAGTGTAGGCAGACAATTCTTTTTGTTTCTTCTTTTTTTCCTTTAAAATAGAGAAAATTCTTTGTGATATTGTCATAAAAATCATGCTCCTTTTTGTGCTAATTCACGAAAATAAGTAAATACGAATTTTCTTGTTGACAAATTCGTATAAGTGAATTATAATATACATATACACAACGCCCAGGGCAGAAAAAGCCCTATGATAATTGTATCACAAAGGGCAGTGTAAGTAAATAGAAACGGAGGAAAAAAGCGTGAACGAACTGAAAGTATTTCAGAACAGCGAATTTGGCGAACTTGGAATTCTGTTGATTGACGGAAAAGAGTATTTTCCAGCTACGCAGTGTGCGAAAATGCTTGGATACAAAAATGCCAGAGATGCGATTTTACGGCACTGTAAGGGAGTCGTAAAACACGACGGGGTCTCCTATACCACAAATCAACATGGTGTAACAACGGAGCAGCGAGTATCGACCAACTACATACCAGAAGGTGACTTGTACCGTCTAATCGTAAATTCCAAGCTTCCGGCAGCAGAACGCTTTGAACGATGGGTGTTTGATGAGGTGCTGCCTGCTCTGCGGAAATACGGCAGCTATGGAGAAATCCAGCTGGAAGAACTGATCGCCAAAACCGTGACCATGACAGTTGCAGAAACCATCAAACAGCTGATGCCGATCATGCAGCCACAAAACAACACAACATGCAGAGATATTCTGAAAGAGGATACCCGTGCACGCCGACTAAAGCAAAGTAAAATTGCACAACTGAAACCAGAACTTCGCACCATTGTGGATGACATGCTGCTCTCAAGACAGTATCGGTATATCGATGTTCAATCGTTTCTTCGTCTGCACGGCATAGCGATTTCTTTATCTGCGATTGGAAGCTACAAGAATACACTTTATTTGGATTAAAGGAGAAAAAGTCATGAAAGTAAAAGTCAGAAAACGCTCATCAAAAAGAAACCCTGCTCCGGTTGTGACAGAGCAGGTTTCAAAAGAGAATTGTCAATTCCTTGAGAACAAGAGTAAAACCATCAGCACCACAAATATTGTACGGTATGAGGATGCCTTTGATTTAATGGAAATTCCGCTTTCCATGTTACCCGATTTCATCACTGCCAATATTTACATCAAGGAAGATGGTTCTTATGCCATTCTTGTTCCAAAACTATGGTTTTGGTACTACCTTAATTGAAATTCATTCGATGTGAAAAGAGTGACCATATGAACAAAAAAGATTTTATTCTTTGTTGTATTGGCTTTATCTGTGCGAGTGTTGGATTACTTCTGTACATGGCATACAAAATGATTTTCCTATTGGGATGACCGGAACGATGTGGCAGCATCGTGTCAATTAGTAACTACCTCAAATCTCTTTATTGCCTTTATACGAAACACGCTTTGCGGTGAGCGGATCACCGCATAATTGGGATGCGTCTGAGTGACCAGCTGAGATAATAGAAGTCCTCTGGGCAATGCACGGTGCAACTCCGTGACAATCGTCTTCGACAGGAAGCTTGTCTAATCGTTTTCCTCTGTCTTGCTGTGCGGTGCAATTCCGCAGCAGCCCACCAAAAAAAGAAAAAAGGAGGCGATGCCGTGCAGACCGTCTTACTGCTGATTTTCGGCACTGCGGCAATCATCAGCGAATTTGCTTTTCGCATGCACAATTACAGGCTGGACAGACAGCTGGAACAACAAGGAGGAATCTATGATGAAACAATCTACAGGAATCGGCATTTTGATTCGTAACCGGAGAAAGGAACTGGGCATGAACCAGGCAGAGCTGTCTAAACGCAGCACACTCTCACAGGCACATGTCAGCAGAATTGAAGCAGGCATTTCCTACCCGTCCGTGTTTACCATTTTAAAACTGGCAAAGGGTTTGCAGCTGCCGCCGGAAGCCCTGATTGCCGCAGCAGAACCCCATGAGAAAGCAGGTGCATGAGATGAAAAAAGTAAAAATCGGTTCTGTCATTGGTTTTCACATCGTGTACAGTTTACACGCCAGCGGCATCTGTCTGGCGAAACCAATTGCACCGGATGGAGAATATGTGGTGTGGCACATCGACTGCGATGGCAGAGGGGTCTGGGGCGGCACCTACTTTCCCAGCCAGGAAGAGGCAGAACAATTCTATGCAGACCGGTGTTTCCCATCGCTGAATCTGAACTGTCCGATAAAAGAATATCTGTAAGCCGAAACGGTGGACTTGTTCCGCCGTCTGCCGGAAATGGTCTCCCGGCACTGATGAGGCAGACCGGAAAAGAGGTGTTTTCAATGCAGTTAGAGGAATGTATGGGCTGGACACTGCAAATGGTTACAAAAACCGTTGCTGCAATGGCACAGACAGTTTTCTGTGCAGACTTGCAAGACAACATCGAATTGCAGAGCAGACTGATGCAGAGCGTGCTGGAAGCAGAAGCAGAAACTGCTGTCTTTATTGATCAGTTTGGTTTGCAGGAACTGAATCTTGCAGCCGTCCGCACCTGTAAACTGCAATTTTTGGAATGGAACCAGAAATTGTTGCTGCATATACAAAAAATCCAGTCATACGGCTACCATCTTGACGAGATTTGCGAAGCCGTACAACTGGAGATCCTCACGCTTAGCAAAGAATTACCATTGCTAAAGTGACGGATATAGTATAGCAGAAACAACAGGTTTTGTCAAGTGTTTTGGCAGATTTTTTCTGCTGGAAAGGAGGAATCTTTTGGATTACTTATCAGTAAAAGAGCTGGCTGAACTGAAAGGCTGCTCTGAACGAAATATTCGTGACCAGATTAGAAAAGGAAAAATCTATTCGGAGCAGGTCATAAATGATAAAAATCGGCATAATTGTTATGCCATTCCCATCACAGCACTGCCAGAAGAATTGCAGCTGAAATACTATCAGCGAAAGCGTGCGGAAAATGGCGTGATGCCAGAACCAGCTGCCCCCAAGAAACAGAAAGTCAAACGGCTTCTGACGTTTGAAAACTGCACAGCAGAGCAGCGAAAATCGATCAACCTCTGGACAACCATTTTGCAGGACTGGCAGGGACAACGGGAACAGTACCAGAAAAAGACAGAATTTGACCACCTGTATGTGGCGAAATGCCAGCTGGAACATCCGGAGCTGCAAATCTCAACTGACATCCTGTACCGGAAATGGTCAGCCTACAAGGAAAACGACTTTGCCGGGCTGCTGGGGCTGCGGGGTGCCTGGAACAGAGGCAGCAGCACTATTCCGAAACCCGTCTGGGAAGCATTTTTGTGGTATTACTTAGAAGAAAACAAACCGCCGCTGAGCAGGTGCTATCAATCCACCCTGCACTGGACGGAACTGTTTTACCCGGAATTGCTGGGAGAAATCCCATCGGAACGGAGTTTCCGACGGCATGTAGAAAACGACATTGCAAAGGCAGTTAAGGAACTGACCCGAAACGGAAACAAGGCGTTCGCCGACCGCTGCATGCCATACATTATGCGAATGTATGACGACTTGAAGCCCAATGATGTCTGGATTGCAGACAATCACACGCTGGACATCCAAACAGTGGACAGCAGCGGAGAGCGACACCGACTGTATCTGACTGCTTTTCAGGACGCAAAATCTGGCGTAATTGTGGGATGGAACATCACAGAAACAGTCGATTCTCAGTCTACGATTCTTGCCCTGCGGCATGGCATCCTGCGGTTCGGAATCCCGAAAGCAGTCTATTTCGACAACGGACATGAATTTACAACCTTTGACTTAGGTGGAAAAGGCAACCGTAAACGAAAAAGCGATGCAGAAAAGAACAGCCCGACCACGATTTTAAACCGGCTGCAAATTGAGGTGCATAATGCGATTGTGTGCAATGCCAAGGCAAAGCCGATTGAACGGACATTCCGCACAGTAAAAGAACATTTTTCCAGAGCAACTGCCGGATTCTGCGGTGGCAATGTGCTGGAGAAACCGGAAAGCCTGAAAAAACGCATCAAAGCCGGCAAGCTGCCCAAGGACTTTGCGATTCGGGAAGCACTGGCGGACTGGATCGATGGAGATTACAACCTGCAGCCCTATGGTGGCGTGGAATCCCAGTACCGGACAATGAGCCGTCTGGATGTCTGGAATCAGGAAATTGAATCCATCCGAAAAGCCAATGCAGCAGACTTGAATTTGATGCTGATGCGGTCGACTCGCCTGCAAAAAATCAAACGAAACGGCGTATATGTGGTTTATGGCGGCGAACGGATTTGGTACCGGCATCCGGAACAGACCATTTTGCACTTGGATGAATCGGTCTATGTTCGGTATGACCCGGCAGATTTGAAAAGCGTTCGGCTCTATGATGAACAAGACCGATATTTGTATACCTGGAGTCTTGCAGATACCCTGCTGGTATCGTATCTGGAAACCGAACAGCAGCAGATTGCCGATGCTCAGGCAGTTGCCCACCACAGCCGGAAATTTATCCGCAGTGTTGCAAAGGGTTTGACTGCCAGCCTGACACCGGAACAGCGGATCACCATGCTGGACATGACTGTCCGAAATGCACAGACAGCCAAAGCGGAACGATTTCACATCGATCTGCCAAAGAATATTGTTCCGATCCGGACAGAAGAATCCCTGGAAGAATCGATGGCGGTCGGAGCAGAACATCAGACGGTCGACATCAGTCTGAAACGCATTCAGAAAAATTCGCAAAAACGGAGGTAACGTATGGAATATACCGAACAGCAGCAGGCATTGCTGCAAAAAGTCACCGCTCTACAGCAGGAAAAACAATTGAGCCAGAATGCCCTTGGAAAATTACTGGGGATTTCCGGCACGGCATTATCCCAGCTGCGAAACGGCAAATATCAAGCCGATCCGCAGCGGATGTTTGACATCCTGGAATCCTATTTCGGCGTGAAAGAACAGACCGAACAGACCTATCAGGAAGTGCCATATGCAGATACCAGTATTTCCGAAGAAATTTATGATGTGATCAGTGTATGCCAGATCAAAGGCGGTCTGGCAGTTGCCGCCGGAGATGCCGGCATTGGAAAAACCAAAGCCGCCCGGCATTATGTGGCTCTGCACCCGGAAAACAGCATTTTAATGACCATGAACCCCTGTTTAATCAACATCAAAGCAGTCTTAAATTTGCTGGCAGACAAACTGAATCTGTCACCGGGACGCTCTAAAGATGCCCTGTGGTATGCCATCGTGCAAAAACTGAAAGACGGCATGGTGCTGATTTTTGACGAAGCCCAGCATCTGAATCTGAAAACCATCGAGGTACTGCGGAGCTTTTCGGATTATTTTGCCGACCGGGGGCAGACACTTGGAATTTGTTTCATCGGAAATCTGGATACAGTCACCAAAATGGGCAGCCAGAAAGCAGAATTTGCCCAGATTTCCAACCGCACCAAACAACGGAAGACCTATTTCCGGTCACAGATTCAGCGTTCCGACATTGAAAAACTGTTCCCGATTTTGGTGCAGGAGAACAAAGAACCGGAACTGGATTTTTTGCTTCAGACAGCCCGAACACCGCAGGCACTGCGGGGAGCCATCAACCTGTTTTCCAACGCCTACGACAACGAGGATTACAGCTATGCCGGACTGGTCGCCATGGCAAAGTTCATGAGTCTGGAGGTCTGACATGAAGAACGGAAAAAAGCCCACCAAATCCCAAAAACAATTGTTACAGCAGTTCGGATTTCAGGCAGAAGACTGGCTGATCGTAAAGAATACCAGTATCGAACTGCTGATACAACACCGATACACCGGACGTACCAGACACATTCCAAAACAATTCCAAAATTGAGAGGGGCTGCTCCCTCTCCCCTAATGCAGCCAAAGGCAGTGACAAGCCTGCACAAATGCAGAGTCGGGAAATTCAAAACGGAGGTACAAAAAATGGCAAAATTAACAATCCGGCAGCAAAATGCCATGCTGGAGGCAATCCGGCAGATCCGGGAGCTGGAAGTTGCAAAACGGGAAGTCACAAAGGCAATCGGTGAGCAACAACAGATCATCAAAGACATGATGACGTGCAAACAAGTGGAGGTACTGGAGCTGGGAGAATATACGGTTCGTTACACGACTGTCACCACCAGCCGATTTGACAGTGCTGCATTCAAGAAAACCCATGCAGAGTTGTATGCACAGTATACCGTTCCATCCACCAGCAAACGCTTTTCCATTTCGTGAGGTGTCAGACATGACAGATGAACAGTGGAAACAGGTGGAAAGTCGTCTTTCCCGTCCATTTGGCAGCGTGAAGATGCAGATTGATGGCTATAAGATTACCGTTGTGGTAGAGCCGCTGAAAGGCATGAAATTGGTATTGATGGTATATGTGGATGGATATTTCCGAGGCAAATGGCTTACAGAAGATTGTGACATCCGCAGAAGATTCTACTATTGCAGCAAACGCTCCTTGCTGACCACAAAAGAAAAGAAACGGCTGCAGCGTGAGAAGAAAGCCATTCGGGAGGAAATTCAGAAGAAAATGGAATACATGACATTTTTACCTTATTTCGGCTCTTTTCGCACGCTGAAAAGCCATTTCATGAAAAACAATCAATCTATTGAACTTTGTGAGGGGGCGGGCGAATGAGAAAGGCAGAAGCAACGGACAATGTACTGTTTGACCGTTTCTGGGTGGCTTATCCAAAGAAGGTCGGGAAAGAAAAAGCACGCCGGGCATTTGAAAAGCTGCACCCGACCGAAGATCTGCTGGGGCAGATGCTGGAGGCGATCGCAAAGCAACGCCGTGTCTATTCCTGGAACAAGGCGACCTGGAAATACATTCCGCACCCTGCAACCTGGCTGAATCAAAAACGATGGGAGGATGAAGTCGTTGGAGAAACTATCATTTCCGAAGATGGCTGCTACGGGGCTGACGTATTCTGATCTGATGCAACTGCGTGTGAAACAGTACAATGCCCAGCCCGGTACACTGACCGGGTATCATTGCGACATCTGCAACGACAAGGGTTTGCTGGCTGACACAGATGGAGAACGGGAATGGATGACTCCATGCACCTGCATGAAAACCAGAGATGCTCTGCGGAGAATCCGGGAAAGCGGACTGGAAGACCTGCTCCGCACCTGCACCTTTTCCAACTTTGAAACGGAACAACCATTTCAGGCACGCATGAAACAATGTGCCACAGACTTTTTGAGCGAGCGGCAGGCATGGTTTTTTGTCGGCGGTCAGAGTGGCTGCGGAAAGACTCATATTTGCACGGCATTGGTTGGTGGCTTTATCAAGCTGGGACTTTCCGTTCGCTATCTGGTCTGGCAGGAAGACGCTGCCCGGCTGAAAGCAGCTCTTATGGATGGCAGTTATGCCACGGAACTGCTGCCCTATAAAGAAGCAGACGTGTTGTATCTGGATGATCTGTTTAAGACGAAGAGCGGCTTTTTGCAGGATGTCAGCAATGCAGATGTCAAACTGGCATTTGAACTGCTGGACTATCGCTGCCGGAACCGAATGCTGACCATCTTATCCACGGAATGGACAACTGCTCAGCTGGTTGAAGTGGATGAAGCCCTTGCAGGAAGAATCATCCGCATGGCACGGGGCTATACCATTTGCGTGAAAAAAGACCGGAACAAAAACTACCGGCTGAAGGGGGCGGACGGATGAGCGAACGAGATTCCGTGCAAAAAATTTATGGCATTGCTGCCGTGCTGGGCATGGTGGAATCCGGAAACCAGGAAGATGCTCTGCATCAGCTGGTATACGGTATGACGGGAAAAGATTCCGTTCGGTCGCTCTCCGAAGCAGAACGAAAAGCAGTGACAGCAGAATTGCGAAAGCGGCTGCGGAAAGAATACCCGAGCCACCATCCGTCCAGGGCGGAATTTGCCGGAAAGATGACCGCCCGGCAGAAAAGCAAGGCATGGGCATTGCTGTATGAGCTGGAACGAATCACCCCTTCTCCAGTCAGTATTCAGGAACGAATGGCAGGCGTTGTGCAGAAGGAACTGCACATCACTGCATCTGCGGCAGACCCTCTTCGATGGGTTTCTCTGGCGGATGGGTCGAGATTGATCGAGCAGCTGAAACGCTATGTGCAGCATGCCAAAAAAGGCGGCGATGCCGAATGAATCTGGATCAGCTGACGTTGGAACAGCTACAGGGCAATCAGAGAGAACTTGCTGAAACCATCGGGATCGAAGCCTACAAACGGCTGGTATTGAAGTATGGCGGCGGAAACATCTACATCTGCAAACCAGACACCCTGCTGCAACCCCTGCGGGACGATGCCATTTATCAGCACTTCGACGGCGGCAATTACCGGGAACTTGCCCTTGCCTATCATCTGACAGAAAAAACAGTACGGGACATCATTGACCGACAAAATGCAGCCAACATGAGCGGTCAGATGTCCCTTTTGCAGGAAGAATTTTGAAGAAATAGGTGAATCTGCCGCCCAACTATACAAGAATCTAAAAAATGTGTTATGCTGGAACAAACAGGATAACACATTTTTTTATGGAAGGAGGGCGTTTGCAATTGACACAGGAGATTATCCTCTTCATTATCACAACCGTGATTACAGCAGTTCTGGGTGTGATCGGATATTTTCTAAAACGCACCATGGACAGGAATGACAAGAACGAAGCAGCCGTGCAGGAACTGCGGGATAATCTGCTGACATTATCGGATAAATATGCCACAAAGGCAGAGATTCGGGAAATCAAAGCGTCCATGGAAAAGCTGTCGGAGAACATCGACTATATCAAGGAACACACAACGAAAAATGAGGATTTTATCCGAACTATGGCAAGACTGGAAAGCAAAATCGACCATTACTGCAGCAGATAGGAGGCGGAACGATGGAACAGACAGAAATGCTGCGGCGGATGCAGCAAAAAACATTTTTCAAGAATAACGGCATGGTGCTGAAAGCAGTCAATCTGCTGCGGGACAAATATGTATCACTGTCCGATGTCTGTTATGCCCTGCACCCCAGCATGAACGAAGCAGAATTTCGGGATGCGGTGAACTACTTGACGGAATCCGGATACATCCGCCTGCGGAAAGCAGGCAGCAAGGAATCGTCCACATTGGCGGATACAGAAATGCAGGAACTGGAAGCCAAGGTAACAGCGGAAGGCATTCAAATCATCGCCTGTGTGCGGACAGATGTCTGCATTGACGTGTAAGGCGGCGCAGAATGGGAAAACGAAGGAAGCATTCTAAAATCGACCAGCTGGAGCCGGCAGTGAAAGAAACTGTGGATGAAATGATTAAAACCGGAGCATATTACCGGGAGATCGTGGACTATATCCAGTCACACGGGGTCAGCATTTCGCTGGCAGCAGTCGGAAAATATGCAAAGAATTTGATGAGCACACTGGATGCTCTGCGGCTGAGTCAGGAAAATTTCCGGGCGATCATGGAAGAAACTGACCGGTATCCGGATCTGGACATGACAGACGGCATTCTGCGGCTGCTGTGCAATCAGATGCTGGATGCCATCAACAAGCTGCCGGAAGAACGGTTGCAGGAAGTGGATTTTGATACACTTTCCAAAAATGCAGTTGCCTTAACCCGTGCGGTTGCATACAAGAAAAATGTAGATGTCAAAACACGGGATGCACTGGAAAACGGAGCGGAACAGTTCCGGGATTTGATTTTTGAAGCGATGGCAGCAGAACGACCGGATTTATATCAGGAAGTGCGGCGGTTCATGAAGGAAAAGCAGAAGGAGGACAAGGCATGAGTATGTATGTGATTCGGGTAAAACCCGGAATGGATTGCGAAGTAGCAGCCAGCCTGCGAAAGCGAGGATACTTTATCCGCTGTCCGCAGCGAACCCTGTCCATCCGGAAAGACGGTACCTGGACAGACCGGACAGAACCGATTTTTTCCGGATATTTGTTTTTAGAATCTCCAGAGCCTTTGCGGTCAGAGTCCTATTATGACATCTGTCAGGCAGATGGTGTGCTGTATTTTTTAAAGCAGGGCAGCCGACCAGCTTCTCTGTCCAGCCGGGAAGAAGTATATATTCGCTTACTCTGGAACAAGGGCTTCCCGATTTCTGCCTCTCGTGTCTTTGTGACCGCAAGCGGAGATTGTATGATTCTTTCCGGCATGCTGCGGCAATATGAAGGACAGATTCAGAACATACAGCTGCGGCAGCGGCGAGCGAAAGTTGCCATTCCCATTCTTGGAAAGACCTATTCCGTCACATTACCCGTAATCGGAATTTAAACCTTTGCAAAAAACTTGCTTACGTCTGCACGGCGGTAGATTCGTCCCGCCGGAACGGCGTTTGCAACAAAAAAACAGAACGGATTTTACAGCAACATCCGAATGGCGGAGCCTGCCCGGAGAAAAGAGCGTTTAAAAGGTGTTTAAACGCCTGTAGAATCGTTTAAGAAATTCCACCCGAAACAGATTCCACAAAAACAGAAAACGGCATACAGGGGCAATTCTGCCCCTCATTTTTTTAGAAGGAGGAACTGTCCATGAACAGAAAAAAGAATAGCATTCGCATCCTGGCAGCCGGCATGGAACAGTTTGAAGCTAAACAGCAGCAGGCAGACTTTTCCACGCTGGAAACTTTTCTCTCTGCCTACCTTAATACGCCGGGACGCAAGCAACGAAAACAGCTGGCAGAAGAATTTCAGAAGCGACACTTGGAACTGCATCAATTTTTGAAGAGCCATCCAGATTTGCTGACCGCAGAAACGGAATTGCAGGCAATGATTGCCGGAGAACAGAATGAAACGGGTTCCAAGCAGATTTCCAACTTGCTGGAAAAACTGGAGGAGGGACTGTCATGATATTTCAGAACTTTTCTCCCAAGCAGCGGCAAGCAATGCTCTGGTGGGCGATGCCGGAGAGCAAGCAGTATGATGCCATTGTATGCGATGGGTCGGTACGTTCTGGCAAAACAATGGCAATGAGCATTGGATTTTTGATCTGGAGCATGCGGAATTTTGACCGGGAATCCTTTGCCTTCTGCGGAAAGACCATTGACAGCTTGAAACGAAACGTCATTCAGCCCCTGCAAAAATGGATGGAGGGCATTGTACAGCCGAAAATCAATTTATCCAAAAACTACATGGATGTGCAGTGGCTGGGACATGAAAACCGCTATTATTTTTTCGGCGGTAAGGACGAAAGCAGTTATACGCTGATTCAGGGCATCACTCTGGCAGGTGTGCTGCTGGATGAAGCCGCCTTGATGCCGCAATCTTTTGTGGATCAGGCAGTTGCCCGTTGTTCTGTCACGGATTCCCGGCTCTGGTTCAACTGCAATCCGGACGGCAGCGAAGAACATTGGTTTTTTCAGAACTGGGTTGGCGGAGAAGCTGCATCTGGGAAAAATCGGCTGCACCTGCATTTTACCATGGAGGACAATTATGCACTGTCCGATGCTGTCCGGCAGCGATACGAGCGAATGTATACCGGTGTATTCTATGAGCGGTATATTCTGGGGCTTTGGCGAATGGCAGAAGGTCTGGTGTATCCGATGTTCGACCGCAGCAGACATGTGATTCCGGATTGCATGCCGCCTGCCGGAACGGGAACATTCTGGGTTTCCTGTGACTATGGTACCCGAAATCCGACGTCCATTGGTCTGTGGCATCTGACTTCGAACGGCAATGCAACAAGATTGCGGGAGTACTATTATGATGGACGGAAACAAAATCCCCGAACGGATGAAGAGCATTACACAGCGTTGGAGCAGCTGGTCGGAACACTCTATCCATTTGTGCGGGCAGTCATTATTGACCCGTCCGCTGCTTCTTTTATGGAATGCGTTCGGCGGCACGGAAAATTCCGGGTTTACAAGGCAAATAATTCTGTTTTGGACGGTATCCGGGATGTTGGCACGCTGCTTGCTTTAGACCGTCTGCACATTTGTGCCGGATGCAAAGACATCATCCGGGAATTTGGGCAATACCGATGGGACGGAAAATCCAAGGGACAAGATCAGGTCATCAAAGAATATGACCATGCCATGGATGACATGCGGTATTTTGTGCGGACAGCGATGAAGCACACCCTGAAAGAATTACGGCGGAGGTGATGAAATGATTGATATGAATGGAATTGCCGCTGCGATTGGCGTACCATGTACCGTCAGTGGCGTTATGCAGGAACATTTGCAGCTCTGGGAAACGCTTTACTGCAATCAGGCAGCCTGGGTGAATCAGAGAGTGCGTTCCCTGCAAATTCCTGCGGTCGTATCCAGAGAATTGAAACGACTGACACTGACAGAGTTTGATTTGACTGCAGCGGATTCCCGGTTGCAAGAGATTTTGCAGCGATTTTTACCCAAACTACGGCAGAAACTGGATTATGGCATTGCCTCCGGCGGACTGCTGATGAAACCTTGCTATGCGGCAGGAGGAATTTTTGTAGATCTGGTACCGCAGGGGCGGTATTTACCCATCCAGTATACCGATGACCAGTGTACAGCAATTGCTTGCACAGAGTATGCAGTGATGGAAAAGAACTGCTATACCCGCATCGAAATCCATACCTATGAAAACGGAAGTCATACGGTAGAGAATCGCTGTTTCCGGTCGCCAATGGTTGGCGTGCTGGGAACGCCCTGTAGTTTATTGGAAGTTCCGCAGTGGGCATCCCTTTTGGAATCCATCACATTTCCAGCAGAACAGCCATTGTTTGCAGTATTTCAGATGCCGGACACCAACAATATTGATTTGGACTGTCCGCTGGGAGTATCCGCTTTTTCAGATGCGGTTGGATTTATTCGAGATGCGGACGAACAATGGGAACGGATTCTCTGGGAATTAGAATCGTCCGAACGGGCGATTGATGCCAGTGAGGATTTATTCCGGTTTAATCCGGAAACCAATCAACCGGTACTGCCGAAGGGACGGGAGCGAATGTATCATTGCTTGGAAGCGACCGGAGATGGCGGAAAAGCCATCTACAATACCTTTTCCCCGGAGGTGCGGGACAATTCGTATTTTCATGCCCTCAACCAGATATTCCGGCAAATCGAGAATACGACCGGGCTGAGTTATGGAACGATTTCCGAGGTTTCGGACGTTGAAAAAACGGCAGAGGAAGTCAAAAGCAGCAAGCAGCGTTCCTTTGTCCGGGTGTGTGACATCCAGAAAAATTTGCAGACTGCTCTGGAACAGCTGGCAGCAGCGGTGCTGACTTATGACCGCCTGCTCTTCCAAAATTCCAATACCGATGCCACAATTACCTGTCAATTTGGGGATGGTGTGCTGGAGGACACGGAAAAGGAATTCAACCGGCAGCTTGCCATGGTGCAGGCACGAGTATTGAAACCGGAGCAGCTTCTGCAATATCATTTTCAATGTACGGAGGAAGAAGCCCGAAATCTGCTGCCCGAACAGCAGGATGCAGGCGGTTTATTTGACGGCGGTGCATTTTAATGCGGCAGCAATACGAACCATCTGCTGACCGCATCATTGCTCTATATCAGCAGTTAGAGGATGATATTTTGTCGGCGGTCATTCGCAGAATCCTGAAAATGGGGTATGTTTCAGAAGCGTCCAAACATCAGCTGGAAGTCTTACAGGCTGCCGGCTTATTGTATGATGACATTGTGCAGCTGATTGCCGACCGCACAGATGCATGCACAGCACAGGTCAAAGCGTTGTTTGAAGATGCCGGTGTGCAGACAGTTGCCATTGACAACAGCCTGCACGAAGCTGCCGGAGCGTTACCCATTGACATCCGGCAGGACAGCAGCACCCGACAGGTATTAGAAGCCGGATACAAAAAGACACTTGGCACGATGCAGAATCTGGTCAGCACAACTGCAACGCAGGCACAGACCGTATTTATTCAGACCTGTGACCGGATATATATGCAGGTATCCTCCGGGGCGTTCAGTTATCAGGAAGCAATCATGAACGCTCTGCGAGCCTTAGCGGATACAGGGGCAACCGTTTCTTACCCGACTGGACACACCGACCGCATGGATGTTGCTGTCCGGCGGTGCGTGCTGACAGGTGTTAGTCAGACGGCGGCAGCGGTTTCCCTGCGGCAGGCGGAAGATGCAGGCTGCTATCTCATGGAAATCACCGCCCACAGCGGTGCAAGACCTGACCACGCAAAATGGCAGGGGCAGCTTGTCAGTCTGACGGGCAAAGATGTTGGTAAGACCATAGACGGGCTGAAAGTCTGGTCACTGTCTGGCATTGGCTACGGGAGCGGCGAAGGGTTCAAAGGCTGGAACTGCCGCCATAACTGGCATGCTTATTATCCGGGATTAAGCACACCAAATTACACGCCGGAGGAACTGAAAAAGCTGGATGAACCTTGTATTTCGTACAACGGGAAATTGTACACGGAATATGAAATCAGCCAGATGCAGCGAGCACAGGAACGAAGAGTCCGAGCCTGGAAGCGGCGTTGCATCACTGCACAGGAAGGCGTGAACAGTGCCACAGATGAAGCGACCAGAGCGACCGCACAGGCAGAGTTTGACCGGTCAGCACGTTACCTGAAAAACAATGAAGCAAAGCTAAAAGATTTTTGCAGGCAAACCGGACAAGACCGTGACCGGTTCCGGGAACAAGTGCTGGGGTTTGGGCGGTCAGAAGCACAAAGAGCGGTGCATGCTGTGAAGAAAAATGGGTTGACTTCGGGCGACAAGGATGGTATAATAAAAGCACGGAAAGATTCTGCAAATAATAGCAAAATTAAATGGAATCGAAAAGGTGAAAATCTTAATTCTGAACAAAAACGAGAATTAAGAAATTATGCAGAATCAAAAGGTATTGTTTTAACCGGATATGCTAAAACTGATGTTGATGTTTCTTTGATGAAGGAAGTTATGGATGATGCGGGTTCTCTTTTGCAGAGATTCCCGGAATTAAGAGGGACAAAAGAAAAACCATTCACTTTGAAAGTGGTCAATGGAATGGATGCAAACGATTTCGCAATGACATCGACTGGAAATGACAGCCATGTGATTCAGCTGAACGCTAATGCTTTTCGAAATCGAGAAAAACTTGCTGAAGAATATCAGAAACTTGTGGATCAAGGCTGGTTCGTAAAAGAAACAACTTATCATTCTATTGTGCTTCATGAGATGGGGCATATGTACGCAAATGTGCATAAAATAAATATCATGGATGTTTGTAAAAAAGTATTGCTTAATTTCAGCCAAGAAAAAATATTGATATATGTAAGCGAAAATTTATCGGAATATGCTACTGCTTTTGATGACGGAACAGAAATTATTTCTGAGGTTTTTTCAAGTTATTTCGGTGGAAAACCAAGCACATTTGAAAATGAATTTATCAAATTTATAGAAGGAAGTGAGAGGTATGACGGCAAATAGAGAACGTATGTATTGGCATTCTAATAAAGAATGGTGGTTTTATAATGATAAAACAGAAAAAATAGAGCTTACCGAAAAAGCACCTCCAGAAGCTGTTGAAAGCTTTAAAAAATGGAGAGAATCGAAAAAAGGAAAATTTTTAAAGTAATTGATTAAAGCATCTCACAGAGGTGCTTTTTTCATGCTTAAATATCAGTTAAGTGGTTTTAAAACAGCGTTGGAAAGGAAGAAATTTGATGAAAAAGAAATGGATTGCGGTTCTGGCTGGACTTGCTTGCTGTGCGGTTGCCTTTACAGGGTGCAGAGAATCCACTCGTGCGAGATACAATGTACAAAAGCAAGCGGACTATTTTAATGTAGAACGAAGGCTGACAGTTATCAATGCCCGTTCTGATAAACCTGTGTTGGAGATGGTCGGCTATTTTTCTATTTCCAATAATGATGATAATGAACTTGTTGTCACACTGGAAACCGGACAAAACGAATACAAAGTTAACTATGTTTACCTGAACGAATGGACGATTTATACAGTTGAAGACATTAGCGGAGCACATGTTGACCCGTATCACTACGAAATCAACTTTTTACCGGAAATGATTCAGCCTTTTACAATTGTTTCTAAAGATTGAAACCGCTGCACGCCAGCACAATTCAAACATATAGAGCATCCGAAAGGGTGCTATTTTTATACCCAAAATCAGAAAGGAGCAGGCATATGACTATTGAAATCACGGGTACGCAGGAAGAAGTAACCGCATTTCTTCACAGCATGGGCGAAAGCTGGATCACGCTGGAAGAATTGCAGGAACAGGAGGAAGAACATGATTGACCAGAAGTTTTTAGAAAGCCTTGGTGTGACGGATGAAAGTGCGGTGCAGAAGATCACCGAAACTTACACTGCCGACATCCAGGCAGAACAGGACGCTGCAGCAGCCACCAAAACACAGCTGGCAGAAGCCAACAAGACCATCCAGTCTTACAAGGATCTGGACATTGAAAGCATTCAGAAATCTGCTGCCGACTGGCAAAAGAAGTATGAGCAGGCAGAGGCTGACCGCAAGGCGAAGGAATACAGTGCCCGTCTGGATCAGTTTGTCCAGCAGCAGGGCATGACCAATGCCGTATATGCAGACTATCTAAAACGACAGTTGCTGGATAAAAAGCTGCAGTTTGATGACAAAGGTGAGCTGATCGGCGGAACAGAGGCGGTGCAGGAACTGAAAAAGACCTGCCCGGATGCATTTTTGCTAAATCCAAATCATCCGGCGGTTGCCCCGACATCACACAGCACACCGCAGGCAATGGATGGTGTCGAGTCTGCCTTTTACGCTATGAACCCAAATTTGAAACACAACTAATGGAGGAATTTACTTATGGCACATGCTTTACAGGAACGATACTCGAAGCTGGTAGACGAAAAGCTGCGTGCGACGCTCGTCACCAAGGACAATCTCATTTTTAACAACCGCTACGAAGGCGACCCGAAAGCCGGTATGGTAAAGGTGCCGGTACGGGACACTGAGGTGGAAGTGAAAAAGTATGACCGGCAGAATGGTGTAGACATTTCTGCTGGTTCTACAACCTATTTCAATCTGCCGATTGACAATGATGAAGCGGTTAATGAAATGATTGACGGTTTTGAAGCAGCTGCTGTGCCGGACGGCATCAAGGCGGAACGGCTGGACAGTGCTGGTTACTCTCTGGGGCTGTCTATGGATACGAAATCTATCCGAGCACTGGAAGAAACAACTGGTATCACCATTGCAACAACGAAAACCGCCTGCACCGACAGTACCGCATATAAGGCAGTTCTGGCTGCGAAACGGACACAGTCCCGAATGGGCGTGCCGAACGATGGACGGCGTTGGCTGATTGCTTCTCCGGAATTTATGGAAGTCCTGCTGGCGGATGACCACTACATCCGGCAGGGCGATTTATCCCAGGAACTGGTGCAGTCTGGCGTAGTCGGCAGAATCGCAGGATATAACGTCTTTGAATCCAACAACACGATGTTCGAGGATACTACAATTGTCGGCGGCAAGAAGACCACCACAGAATTTATTTGTGGTCACCCAAACTGGTGCCATCGGGTGCAGGAATGGTCTGTTCCAGTCGCCATCAACAATCTGACAAACAAGTACATCGGATCTTCTGCGGTACAAGGTCGAAAGGTCTATGGGATTGGTATCTCTAAGCCGAAAACCGTCTATGTTAAGCGAACCGAGGTATAAGGATGGCAGTCTATGCAGATTTTCCCTATTACCAAGACTTTTATTGCGGCACGGTGTTTACAGATGCGGCAGCATTTCGCACGGCTGCCGCCCGTGCATCCGACTATATCGACAATGTGACCTTCGGACGGCTTGCCAGTAACATACCGGAACCGTTTGCAGAACCTGTCAAAAAATGTGCGTGTGCATTGGCAGAGGTATTTGAGTTGCAGCGACAGGTGTATGCCAGCACAGATGGCAGTGGTGTGAAAAAATCCGAAACACAGCACAATTACAGCGTGACATACAGCACGCCAGCGGAAACGCTGACGGCTCTGCTGAGCGGCAAAAGTGTTTCGGATTATCTGTACAGCATTTGTCTGCGGTATTTAGGACGCACAGGGCTGATGTATCGGGGGTGTGATTGATGTTTACGAACTGCAATGCGGTTACAATTTACCATTCGGAGGGTGCAGTTAATCACATCCCTATTTTTAGTCGCCATATCATCCAGAATGTTTACTGGGAAGAAACGATTGGCAGTCGTCAAAGCGAAAAAGAGGTGCAGCAGAGTGACAGCATTTATGTTTGCATTCCTGTTGGGTCTGTAGCCGATTTTATCCCATCAAAGGACGACCTTCTTTTCCGTGGCATTGTTCCGGATTCTGAAAGCATTCACAAAATCCAATCATTGCCAAATAAACATACAATCACAGCGGTGGCAGATTGTCGGTATGGCTCTGCGGCGGTGCAACATATCGAGGTGACAGCTAATTGATAACAGGTTTCAAAATCAAAATGCCCTCCGAAAAGTTTTTTTCGGAGCGGATCAAAAAAGCACAGAAATTTGTTGACAGTGAGGTCTTGCGTAAGAGTGATCCTTACATACCTTTTAAAACAGGTATGCTTAGAGACTCTGGGATTTTGGGAACAAAAATCGGAAGTGGTCGGATTCGGTATCTTGCACCATATGCAAAAAAGCAATATTACAAGGGACGGTCTAGCGGTAAGCGTGGACGTTATTGGGTAAAAAGAGCGATGCTTGCACATGGTGACGCTATTGCATCGGGTGCACAAAAAATCATAGATGGAGAGTGATGCTGTTGTCAATGGTACAGGCGGTATGGGACTATTTTTCCACCTGTCCCCTTCTGGAAAATCAGCGAATTTTAGGAGTTGACCGGTTGGGTGTTGACCCAATCGAATACACCATTGACATCCTTCCCAGCGAGCAAATTGTAAAGCGATATGTGGACGGTTCCAGCATCCGACAAATCGAACTGACATTTTCCAGCCGGGAACCATATGGACGAGATGTTATACAAAACATTCAGAACTCTGAATTTTACGAAAAATTTGCTGATTGGGTCGAGCAGAACGATGATGCCGGGATCTATCCGGAGTTTGGCGAAGGGAAAACAGTCAGAAGCATGCAAGTGATTAGCAGCGGTTATGCAGTAGAGGTGACGGAAAAAACATCACGCTATCAAATTCAGTTGCGAATCACCTATTTACAATCATGGAGGTATTTAAAAAATGGGCGTAGGAATTGACGCACTTAAACTTAAAAAGCGGTCAGAAAAGCTGGCATTTTTGGAAGTCAAGCTTGGTGACAAGGCAACCGGCTATTGCCGTTTAGAAGGATTTACGACACAGACATTTAACGCAAATTCTGAAGAGTATGAACGTCAGTACGTTGACGAAGATACAAAGCGGACAGACGTTAAAGCACATTCCGAAAGTGTTAACTACAATTTTGACTATTATCTGCATCATCCGGCACTGGAAGAAATTGTAAAAATTACAGAAAACGAACTTACTGGATACGATGCAGTAAGAAAAATCTTGATTGTTGACATGACATCGGCAACCGCTGGCGGTCAGTATACTGCGACGGTCAGACCTTATACAGTCGTACCATCCAGCAACGGCGACACAACAGATTGCATGACGTACTCTGGAGATTTTAAGTCCAGAGGAACAAAAAAGACAGTCAAAGTTACCTTGGATGACGATTGCGAAAACGCAACGATCGTTGTGGGAAATACGGTTGCTGAAACATCAGCAAGCCAGAGCACTGCGGTTAAAAAGTAAGTTATGACGGATTTTTACACAATCACAATTAACGGGGTCGATTTGCTAGTAGACGCAGAAGATGCTGATTTTATGGAACGGTATCAATCCGCTTATAATGAGTTAGCGGCAAAACCGCCGGCGAGCATCGAAAGCGACCCATCCTCTGCAATCCGACAGTATTGCCAAATTTATCGTGATTTCTTCCGCACCTTGTTTGGTGCGGAAATGTCTGAAAAAGTGTTTGCAGGTTTGCCGGATAATGCGAGGGCTTACGACAGCATTTTTGAAACGCTACTGCAAAAAATCATGGAACAGCGTATGGCTGCGGTATTACGATTGGCGGAGGCAAAAAAGAAATATGCAGCAAGATGATTTTTACAACATTCTAACTGACGATCCGCCGAAAAGCGTAAATGTCAACGGTGTAAATTATCCTGTCCGCACCAATTTTAAAGATTGGATTTTGTTCTTTTTTTTACATGAGGACGTGGACTTGACAGACATCGAAAAGATCACGTTATCCATGGACTGGTATCTTGACGCTGTACCGACGCAAAAAGTCGCAGCTTATCAAGCGTTGCAAAAATTCGCAGCGTGTGACCGTATGCCAAAATCAAAAAGAAAAGCAGCAGTGGTACGACGTGCCCCTGTTTTTTCGTATTTACACGACAGCACATACTTGTTTGCTGACTTTTTGAGGTTTTATCAAATCAATTTACAGACCACACTGCTGCATTGGTTTGTTTTCAACGCCCTTTTTGAGGGGCTTCCGGACGAAAGCTGCACAAAGCAGCGGATAGCATACAGATGTCTAAACATTGGTAAAATAAAAGACAAAGAAGAACGAAAGCGAATATTGCAAATTAAAAATGCGATTGCGATACCACAAAAGCCGATGACAGCCGGCGAGGTTGGAAATTTATTTGGATAACAAGGAGGTGACAAAATGGCAGAAGAAAGGGCATTGGTCTTTGATACTGGAATTGATAGAAGCGGATTAGAAAATGGATTGGCAGAAATAGAAGAAGCCATTGCATCCACCGCCACTGTATCTGAAAAAAAGGCAGAAGCAGCCTTTGAGAACATGGAAAAGCAGGCGAAACGCTTAGCAAAAGCCTACGAAGATGCCGGAATGGATGCGTCTGAAGCGATGCAAAAAGCGTGGAAAGACGTGCAAGCAAATGCGGACGCTTTCGGTACAAACGCAACTGAAAATTTTAAAAATGTAGGAACGGCGGCAGAAAATGCCGGAACATCGATTGAAAGCCTATCCGGAAAACTGCAAAGTGCACTCGCTACTGCTGGACTGGCATATGGAGCAAAGGAAATCACGGAAATCGGCACGGATTACGAACAGGCTATGAAACAGGTTGCTGCTGTTACAGGTGCTGGCACCGAAGAAATGGATGCCATGAGCGATTCCATCCAAAAAATTTATACCAGCGGCATTGGTGAAAATCTGGAAGAAGTTGCCGGGGCTGCTGCCCTGGTAAAACAGCAGTTTGGTGACATTGATTCCAGCACGCTGGAGCAAATCACACAGGATGCCATTGCAATGTCTGGTATTTTCGGGACAGACTTGAATGAAACGCTGCGAGGGGTCAACGCTCTGATGAACAACATGGGATTGAGTGCAGAAGAAGCCTTCGACTACATCGCAAAAGGCACACAAAACGGGCTGGACAAAAGCGGCGAACTCTCTGACAATTTAGCAGAGTATTCGCAGATTTGGGAACAGGCTGGATTTTCCGCAGAAGAGATGTTCTCCATCCTGCAAAATGGTCTGGACAGCGGTGCATACAATCTGGATAAAGTCAACGACTTTGTAAAGGAATTTTCCATTTCTCTTTCCGATGGCAGAATCGAAGAAAATGTAGACAAGTTTTCGCTGGGAACACGAAATCTGTTTGCAGAGTGGCAGAACGGGAAAGCATCACAGAAGGATGTGTTCAACTCCATCATTTCGGACTTATCCAATATGACAGACCAGCAGGAAGCTCTGTCCATTGCATCCTCTGTTTGGAGTGCTTTGGGTGAAGACAATGCGATGAAGGTCATTACCTCTCTGAACAATGTGAACGACACTTACAGCGATGTAAAAGGCACGATGGAATCCATCGAAGAAATCAATTATGACAACTTTGCAGACAAAACTGCTGCACTGAAACGGAAAGTCGAAATGGATGTCATTATTCCCATCACGCAGAAATATATGCCAAAAATTGAAAAAGCAATTGACTATGTGGCGGAACATCTGGACGAAATCGTTGATCACGCAAAGCCGATTGCTGCCGGGATTGCAGCTGCATTTGCAGTCAAAAAAATTGTGGATTTTGGCACAACTACCGTCAACACGGTCAAAACAATCCAGACAGCTTTTAGACTCCTGAATACATCCAATCCGCTTGGTTGGATTGCTATCGGTGTCGGTGCTGTTGCAAGTGTAGCGACCGCCCTACTGGCAGATGCAAAAAAGAAATCACAGGAATGGAAAAATCACTTAGAAGATGTCCGAGAATCAGCTGCAAAAATTCCGGATGAAGTGCAAAAATCAATTGACAAAACAAACGAATGCACAAAAGCCTGGGAGGATATGCACCAACAAATCAGCAAAGATGGGCTTGTTGAGGATTCCGATTTTGAGGCGGTCAACAAGTTAAAGGAGTCTTTGATGGCTCTGGTCAACTCTGACGGCACGATCAAAGACGGTCAAGAGGAAAAGGTGCAAGATCTGATCAACAAAATCAATGAGTACAGCAATACCGGGCTTACTGTTGCAGATGGTCAAATCTTAAAAAATGATGAAGTTGTCAATAGTTACGGCAAAATTTCTGATGCAATCGATGACGTCATTGAGAAACAACACGCACAAAATTATCTGGACATGCTGGGTGATGCATCAAAGCAGGCACAGCAAGAGAGACCTGCTCTCTTGCAGGCGGTAACGGAACAAAACCAGGAATTGCAAGCAAAAAAAGAAGAACGTCAACAGATAATTGACGAAATGGCACAATTTAAGCTTGACAATACTTATACATTGACAGACATCAATGGGAATTCGGAAAAAATTTGGAACGATTCCGAATCATCGAAAAAATACGATGAAATGCGGGAAAAACTGAATGGCGTAAACGACAGTATCCAGACGTTGAGCACAACATATCATGAAACAACCGTCCAGCTGGAAAAGGGTGCAGATGCGATGTCCGCTTATAAAGAGGCGGCAGAGGCATTTTCCAGCGGTGATTTGGAAACCGTAACACAAAATTATAATGACTTGCAAAGCAATATATTGACTGCTGCGACAGCGACCGCCGAACAACTGAGGACGCAGGAAGAAGAATCACGAAATCATTATGAAACGCTGAAGCAAATGGCAGATGAAAACCCTGGGTCTGTACTTGCCGAAGATCTTGCAGAGGCAAAACGTCAAGCTGAAGAGGCGGCTGTGGAACTGGAAATCAAAACCGGAGAGCACGGCGAAAATGCCGGAAAGACGTTTTTGGATACCCTGGCATCATCCGGAATGAGCCAGGATGAAAAGCTTGATGCACTCAACCGGTACATCGAAGAACGGCTTAACAATGGTGACGATTTAAACAAAATCGCCCAAAATATCGGTCTTGACTATACAAGCGGATTTGCGGAAGGTATCACTGACAACATCTCAAGCGTGGAAGAGGCAGTAAAAGCACTTGGTCGAGCTGCTGAGGCACATCTTAGAGTAAGCATTGATTCCCACTCTCCGTCCCGTGTTGCCAAAGTCATCGGCGGTGACTGGGACGACGGCTTTGTTGCGGGGATTGAGGGTGGCATACCAGACGTGTCAATGGTATCTGCAAATATGGCGAACGCTGCCGTTTCTTCTACGTTGGGCATCATGAACGCCCAAGGTGCAGCAGCTGTTTCGGCATATAGTCCGATTCTTCAGCAAGTATATACACCGCAAGAAAACAAATCATCCGCTGTTCCAACCGCTTCCCAGCAGCCGCAGGGCGACATCATTATTCCAATCAGTATTGGAGACGAAACACTTGAAACCGTTGTGGTCAACGCCATAACCAGAGCCAATGCAAGCAGTGGGGGGTGGAGTGTGTGATACAGATTGATACCATGACAGATGAGGGTATTGTCAGTATTGATCATTGCTATTTGCGAGTTGTTACAGATGGTGACAGCTGGGAAACGCACCCAAACTTACAGCAAGCGACCGTTGAAAGAGTGGGAACGCAAATTGCTCTGAAAAAAGACACTGACGACATCCTCGTATTTACCGACAACGCACAAATCAAGCTGAATGGCGATGGACTTCCTGCTAACCGTGACGGCAATGCAATTTGGGTCGAATGTACTGCGATTTACACAAAAATCACAGACGAAGAAATCACTAGATACCAAAATGGAGACAGCATTGTAACAAAAAGCAGCCGTGAGGGGTATTGCGTCGAGCAAGGCACTCGCAAAGAACTACGCTGGGCGGAAAACGATGACAATTCTATCCGTGTATGGATAACGAAGTATCAGAATTATTTAATCCGCAATATCCTGCAAATGAATGTTACATTTTCAGAAATTGTTGATACCTATGAAAATGAGAGTGGACATACAATCACATACCCTGTCAGACTGGGAAAAAGAAGGATTGACATCAAGATGGAAGCAGACTTGCAAGGCTTGGAAATCCTTATGGAGGTGTTCAAACAGCCGGAACTGCTGCTGTTTTACAAGTCCCCGTCTGACAGCTGTGAACAATATGGATACTTCCGGAAAACATCTGATTTGCAAATCACAACCATTGCAAGAAATCCAAGGTTTGACAATAATCCGCTTTTGTATCAATGGCAAAACAAAAGTCCAGAACTGAGCCATTTTTATCCGCTGGATGACGGATTACAGCCGCATACTGGAGCATATGAGTTTTCGGTGAGTTTGGAGGAGGTGTAAACCATGGTAATTTACGAGCATGTAAAGGGCATTCTCTCCGTTCCCTGTTATCTGGATGACGGCGATTATGCCGGATATACAACGGACATTGCTTTTACCGATTCTGATATTATCCGGAATAGCTGTTCCATCAAATCCTCTGCCTGTGACAGCAGCACCTTTTCCCTTGGCAGCGTCCGCCCGGCGGAACTGTCCATTCAGCTGCACTTAGAGCAAGACGGCATCAATGCATATAACTTGTATGGTGCAAAAATCATTCTGTACAGCTGCTATCAAAAAGAGCCTAAGCCGTCAGATTGGATTTTCCGTGGAATGTTCTGGGTGACATCTGTATCCCGTAAAAAAACGCTGTACACGCTTCGGGCATCGGATGCCTTGGTATGGCTAAATAACAATTCCATTTCGTCTGGTTCTGGAAAAGTTGATGACGATGAAAGCGAAGTATCCAAAAAGCTGCGAGAAAAGCTGGAAGGCTATGAAGGAGAAGCCGGCGGCGGCGGCGTTTATTCTCTGCATGAAATTGTCACCAATGTTGTCACATGGACAAATGACATTCTGCAAAACATGATTGCAGAAAAGCCGCTTGCCTATGAACATATCAGTTCTATTCCAAACGATAATCCCAAACTGGGAAATTCCTACAGCGGTTATACGCTGATGCGAAAATCAGAAGAAGGAGAATCCAGAAATACCCGATACAGTGCGATTGATTATATTTCTGCTCTTGCAAAACCAGCTTGCTCTTTTGTCTGTATGCGAAATGATCAATACAGCATTCAGAACAACACATTACAAGTCCCGTTTTCCCTTGTCCCGTTTGGCTTTTTCAAAGACAAAATCTGTGTCCCGTTTTCCGCCATTGCAAGAGATAGCTGCGATGTGGCATCGTATAACATCTATATTCAAAAGGTCTATTTTAAAACCTATGATGATACTGGATGGACAAATGCAAGGGAATACAAGCCAATGCTGGGAAATGCAGAAATCGACCTGTCCAGCAATTGCTTTTTTGATGGAAGAAGAATGGAAACGGTTTTGAATTATCAAGAAGACTTTCCGGACGCAAACGACAAAAACGAATATCCGATTGTGGAAGCAGCAGCAAATTATCTGTTTCACAATGTGCTGCTGAAACCGTTTCAGCTAAAATGCTATCTGAAATTTGATGACATGGAACACTTCCCTAAGTTGGGGCAGCGAATTGAAATCGAATATCAGCCCGGAAAATGGGCAGAAAGTACCATTACAAACATGACCTGGAAGTTTCGTGGTGGATGGGAGTTTTCCTGCACCGGGAAGGACACCAGAGTGCTGGCACAGGCTGCAAAGCGGTCGTTGGCATTCAACTCCGAAAATGCATCGAAACGCCATGCGGACATTGTGGCAGCAAGTGCTAAAAAAATTGCTTTAGCGAAAGCAGACGAAGCTTGGAATTATGCTGACAAGAATGTATCAGATATACAAAATTTAGAAGATAACAAAGTTGAAAACGAAGAATTTAAAAACGCAATCAATGCCCTCTGGGATGCTATCAATAACTTGTAAGGGAGATGATACCATGCTAACCGCAAATCAAAAATACATCGACACGGCAAATATCAAGCACTTGTTGAGTGCCGGCGAAAAGAACGCCGATAAAATCCAAATCGCCGTTGACAGATACTACCACCAAACGGATCTGTCTGACTGCCTGTTTACCCTGCGAGCAGTCAACAGCAGTGGGGGGCTGGTCATGCAGAATCTTGAAAAAGAGACAACAGAAAATCAAATCATCCTGACATGGGTCGTGGATGAAAGCTTTACAGCAGTGTCCGGTCAGCTTCTGCCGGAAATTGTTGGTCAAAAGGATGATACTGTTGTCATTAAGTATGAGATGACCCCGATGGTCGTCCGTAACTCTATCTTGGAGCAGTACAACGGTGGAATTGATGCAATTGACAAAGCTCTGCGTGAGATGCAGTCCACCCTTGCACAGGCGGAACAGCTGATTGCAAAAATGCCGATCATCAAAAACGGCACATGGTGGATTTATGATGCAACCACGGGCAATTATCAGGATTCCGGACAGTCTGCAAAGGGCGACACTGGAACGCCCGGCAAGGACGGCATAAACGGAAAAGACGGAAAAAACGGTGCAGACGGTTACTCCCCAACGGCAACCGTCACCGAAACGGACACCGGAGCAACCATTACAATCACTGACAAAAACGGAACGACCACAGCGACTGTTAAGAACGGAACAAGCAGTGATTCTGCCATTTGGGGCGATTACACACCGGGATGTGAAGAGGGTGAATCAGCGAAATACTGCACCGCTAAACTGGTTACAGTAACAGGTAAGCAAACATGGCAGGTATTGCCGTCCATCAGCACGGTATCTCACAACGCTCTGGATATTGTACCGGACGGGCTGTTTGTGCTGGATTTGTCGCCGGATGTGGATACGCTAAAAGCCTCTGCACATACGCACGACAATAAAGATTTTTTGGATGGTATTGAAACTTATCTGCATAGCACGTACTCGAAAGTAACAGCCGAGCGAGAGGCGGCGGATAATAACCTTGCAACTCGCATCAAAGCCTTAGAGGACAGCGTCGGCGATATATCCACGGTGCTTGCAACGATGGTGGAGGTGTAACATGGCGGTGACAATTGCAGAACAGCTGACAAAATTAAACCAGCTGCGGCAGCAGCTTGCAGCGAATCTTGTTGCAAAGGGCGTGAATGCGGAACAAACTGAAAAATTTAATACACTTGTACCAAAAATTTTGAACATCTCTGGCGGTGAAACGCCAACCGAAAAAATTGTGCTATATGATGCGGATAATCGGGAGAATGTGCGACTGCTCTACAATGGCACAATTTACAGCGTTGCGGACTTTACTGCCCTGCATGCGAATTTTTGCAGCGAGAAGAACAACTATGCATTGAATTATGGAACATCTATTTTCGGGTGGGATTATAGCTGTTACACCTGTTCCACAACGCCGATCAGCGTGACTGCATCCACGCAAATTGCAATTTGTTTCCTTGCCGGCAGCACCGAAGTTGGCATTTTACGCTTAGTACAATCCGACATTGGAACGGCTGCGGACATCCTTGCCAAGGCACAAACAGAAAGCAGCTATATTGACCTGTCCTTGCAGTGGTTGCAAAATACCGAATATGTCACCACATTGACACCGTGCGAGGGCGTAACTGCTGGTACTTACTACTTAGTTTGGGTCGGACGGAGCAACAACAGCCATCCGCTGATTCAATCAATTTCGTTACTTTAAGGAGATGATACAATGAATATTATTGAAGCAGTCGAACAGCTGAAAGCAGGAAAAGCCATTCAGCGAAGCGGCTGGGGCAATGCGAAAATTAAAGCCGTACAGCTGGAAAGCGGTCAATATCAGATCTTTGCAAGCGGCGACTTAACGCCGGAAATGCTGGTGCTGCTTTCCGGCGACTATGAAATGAAGGAGGAAGAATCGGTATGAGAAATTGGAAACTTTGGGCGAAGGCTGCAACTGTGCGAGCCGTGAAAACCATGGCACAAACCGCCGTGGCAACCATCGGCGTAGCTGCTGTGATGCAGGAAGTCAATTGGATTGCCGTGGGCAGTGCGGCTCTGTTGGCTGGGGTGTTGTCTGTTTTAACATCCGTGGCAGGGCTTCCGGAAGTCGAATAAGGAGTACGATATGGCAATTCTTACATACAAATTTGACGACCAAACACAGCTTTCCCCACATTTCAACGCCCGTGAATTTCGGTGTCAGTGTGGACAACCACATGAAACTTTGATTGCGTCTGAACTGATAGATAAGCTGGAAGCCCTCTATACTGCCCTGAACTGTAGCAAAATCATTGTGACAAGCGGCTACCGCTGCCCAGAGCACGACAAGGCTGTAGGCGGCACGAGCAGCGGTCAGCACACAAAAGGCACTGCTGCGGATGTCTGCTGCTACGGGCAGGACGGGCAGCCAATCAGCAGCAAAACGGTGTGTTGCAAGGCTCAAGACTTAGGTTTTGGCGGTATTGCCAACATCACAGTAGCTTACCAGTACACACATCTGGATGTGCGGACAGGATACCGCTGGTTGGGCGACGAGGTCAAAGGCAATGGCACAGTTACAGATGATTTTTACAAGTATTTTGGTATGGAAAAGGCAGAGTCTAAAATAAAAAATCTCTTAAAAGGGATTGATGTATCCTATGCACAAGGCGTGATTGACTGGGAAAAAGTAAAAGCATCAGGGTTGGTGGATTTTGCGATTCTGCGAGCAGGCTATGGCAAAGAAACTTCTCAGATTGATGACCAATTCAATCGAAACTATACAGCCTGCAAACAGCTGGGTATTCCGGTCGGCGTTTACTGGTATAGTTATGCTACCACTGCCGCAGAAGCAGAGCAGGAAGCAAAGGTTTGCCTGCAAACAATTCGAGGAAAGCAGTTTGAATATCCGGTTGCGTTCGACATCGAAGAGTTTCGCTGCCTTCAACAAGCCGATGCCCTCAGCACCACATTTTGCACTGCATTGGAAAATGCCGGTTATTATACGGCGATTTATACATTCAAATCTGCCTTGGAAAGTAATTTCAGTGCGGCAGTCAAAAATCGCTATGATATTTTTCTATCCCATATTGGCGTGCAGCAAACAGATTATGCTGGGTCTTATGGACTATGGCAGTATAGTTGGACGGGCTGTATTCCAGGCATTTCTGGCGATGTGGATTTGGATTATGCCTACAAAGATTATCCAACCATGATACAGAATGCCGGATTAAACGGATTCACGAAAACAACGCAGACGATACCAGAACCGGATGAAGAAGACTCTGCCTTACAGCAGATTTTGCGGCATGTTGCCAGCATCGACAAAAAACTACAAAATTCGACAGATAACCAGATTGACTAATCATGAAAAAACATGGTATAATCAATTCATTCAATCTGGATGTACCAGATGAAAATTTTTTTATTTTCCCAACCTACTAATTGTGGAAAAAGCCGTTCCCTGAAGTTGATCATCTCAGGAAGCGGCTTCTTTTTTATTGAAAAATTTACGAAGAAAAAAGGAGTATCTATATGAAAAGTTTTATCCCATGGATTGGCGGAAAGTCCCTGCTTGCCAAAAAGATTGTATCGCTGTTTCCAGACAACATTCAGCGATATATTGAGGTTTTCGGCGGTGGCGGTTCTGTTTTATTTTACGGAAATCAGCCACGGGCTCCGCTGGAAATTTACAATGACTGGAATCGGGATCTGGTCAATTTGTTCCGCTGTACCAAGTATCACTGCGGAGAACTTCAGAAAGAAATTGACGGCTATGTCAATGCAAGGGAATGGTTTGATGATATACAGGAGCAGATGAAAATACGAGGGTTCACAGATATTCAAAGGGCTGCGATGTTCTATGTTATGATCAAAATCAGTTTTGGGGCAGATACCAGGACTTTTGGATGCAACAAGAAAAATCTGTCAACAGATCATCTGCTTCCAATTTCAGAACGACTGAAAAAAGTGGTTATTGAAAATAAGGATTTTGAAAGTCTGATTCGCAATTATGACCGACCAAATGCATTCTTTTATTGTGATCCGCCTTATTTCAAGACAGAACATTACTATGATGCTGCATTTTCAGAAGCCGATCACAGACGTTTAAAACAGTGTTTAAGCAGTATAAAAGGACGGTTTATCCTGTCTTATAACGACAGCGAATTTATCCGGGAATTGTACCGTGACTTTGAAATATGCTCCGTAGAACGCCCAAACAATCTTTCCAGAGGCATTTACAAGGAACTTATCATTAAAAATTATTGATGTATTTTTTTTAGAGAAGAAATAACGAAATTCGTTATGCTGCTGTAAAAAGAACACATAGGAGGCATTTTATGATTCAGATTTATCTTTCCGAACTGCTTGCAGAACGTCAGATGACACAAGCGGAACTGTCCCGTCTTTGCGGCATTCGTCCATCTACCATCAGTATGATTTATAACGGGCTTGCAGACCGCTTGAATGTCCATCATCTGGATAAAATTTGCGGGGCGTTAGATTGCAATTTGAGTGACCTTTTGGAGTATATTCCGGAAAAGAAGCAGATTCGTCTGTCTCAAAATGAGATTTCAAAAAATTATATTACATAAGAAAAACCGCTCTGGTTTCCGTAAATCGGATAAATCAGAGCGGTTTTTTGTGTTTTGCGTGTCACTTTTTTGCGTTTTGCTTGGCAGGCTACAACAATATTATTTGTAGGTAGTTTTTCTATTTTTCTGAACCGAGTTAGTTTTGATGCAAATTTCTCTGTCATTGATGCAATCAGCGGAGCTACAAAGCAAACGCATCGAAAGAAAGACAAGGCAAATACCGTAGAAACATGGAGCTATTCCATCGATGACCTTTCTTTACCCGATAAAACTGCATACATCGAAGAAACAATTCATACGGAAACTGGTGATTATGTTTTACTGCGAAAAGCCAATCTGCCAAACGACACCCTTGTAATTTTATCTGATTCGGAAAACAGAGATTACAGCAAGGCAGTTCAGGAAATTGCTTCCGCATACACAAATCAGAATTATAAAGTGGAAATACGAAATTGCCATGAAACTATGATGTTGTCATTGGCACATGCAGAACATTTTGACTTGTTTCTGCTGCGAGAGAAGGCAACATCATGAGAAAATGGAATAACATTCTTGCACGGGTGATTCTGATTCTGTTTTTGTTGCATGCTTTAATGGGGAGTCTGATGCTGCTGGGGATTAGTAATCTTTCTATTCGCCCGTTTTCTTGGTTACTGCTTACAGCAGTCGCTGCACATGGCATTCTTGGAATCCTTTCTACCATTCGAGCAATTAAAAGCGGCAAACAAAGCGGAAAATGGTATCTGCAAAAAAATGCTGCTTATTGGACAAAGCGATTTTCCGGTTTGGCAATTTTGATTTTGCTTGGTTTTCATATCACAGCATATACCACTACAATTGGAAGCCATTTCTATCTAAAAGAATTCACATTCGGACGCATGACAGCACAGATTCTGTTGATTCTCTCTATTTTTGTACATTTGGCAGTCAGTGTGAAATCCATGCTTATTGCCAAAGGTGTTCGGAAATTTAAAGAACGAACAATTGATTGGATGATGATTTTGTCTTTGATGATGTTGTTTTTTGCGGTGGCAGTCATCTTCTACTTTATCCAGTGGCAGAGATAGGAGGCATGCATGGAAGAAATCATTATCATTGGAGCAGGTGCAGCAGGATTGTGTGCTGCGTGGGAACTTGCTAAAAACCATGTGCATTCTGTGTTGGTTTCAGATATGCCGTCAGAACGGGCACAATCCAACATGGCAGAAGGTGGCATCAATGCAGCATTTTTATCGGATACAGATTCGCCGGAACTCCACGCAGAAGAAACGCTGCGAGCTGGTCGGTATCTGGCAGATGCTCAGGCAGTTCACGACCTTGCTGAAAACGCTCCGAACATCATTGAACAGCTTTTTTCTGCTGGAATGTCGTTTTCTTTGAATTCAGATGGAAAGCCAGATGTTCGGGCGTTTGGTGGGCAATCTGTGAAACGAACCTTTTATGTCGCATCAAATACCGGAAAGCAGTTGATGCATACCTTGATTGATCAGGTACGCCGTTATGAATGTACAGGTCTGGTTCGGAGAATGACAGGTTATCTGTTTCTCCGGCTGCTTCGAAAAGAAGAGCAGGTTTGCGGCTGTGTGTTCGTGCACGCAAACACTGGAAAAGAAATCACATTTCATGGAAAAGTGATTGTCGCATCGGGTGGCTTGAATGGTATGTTTGGAAATGCCACTGGTTCTGTCCGAAATACTGGAGCAGTTTCCGCTAGCTTGTTTGCGGACGGGGTTGCATTTGCGAATGGTGAATTCATCCAGTATCACCCTACGACTGTTCCCATGCATGGAAAACATCTGCTGATTACGGAGGCAGTTCGTGGAGAAAGTGGACGACTGTTCGCCCTGCAAGATGGAAAACCTTTCTATTTCATGGAGGAAAAGTATCCTGAATTGGGAAATCTGATGCCACGAGATGTGATTGCACGGGAAGAATGGATGCTGCTTCAGCAGGGGAAACAAATTTGGCTAGATATGCGACATTTAGACAAAAACATCCAGCAGACCAAACTAAGAGGCGTTTTGAACGATTGCAGTCAATTTTTATCTCTCGATCCGACCAAAAAACCGATTCCGGTTGTACCGGGGATTCACTATTTTATGGGTGGGATTTTGGTTGACCGACAGCATCGTACAACGATGCGTGGATTATATGCATCTGGGGAGTGTGCCTGCCAGTATCACGGAGCAAACCGGCTGGGTGGAAATTCTCTGTTAGGTGCGATATATGGCGGAACAATCGCTGCACAATCTGCTATGGCAGATTCCTTTAAAATCCCGCAAGTAGAAGATACACACATAAGCAAATCGGTTCATGCTGGGAAAGACGGTTGTTATGTCGATGGTATTTTGAACCTGCGTCATGTTCTGCAACATAGCCTCGGCATTGTTCGGGAGGAGCGGACACTTCAAGCCGCATTGGCAGAGCTACAGAATTTGCAGGAACAAATGACTTATGATGCATCTGCATCTGTCTATGAAAACCAGATGTTGCAAAATTGCAATTTGCTGGGACAAGCATTGTTGATGAGTGCTGATGCTCGAAAAGAAAGCCGTGGTGCACATAATCGCAGCGACTTTCCAGAAGAAAATAGCGATTATCAAAAACAAACGGTTGCACGATTTGATGGCAAGGTTATTAATATCACTTTGGAAAGTGCAGGTGAAACAAATGCACATTGAATTGACAGTAAAACGGCAAACTGTACCGGATGAAACATCCTATCTGCAAACGTTTTCCTATGATGGAGATGCAGCCCTTACGATTGCAGATTGGCTGACAGAAGTCAATCGCACAGAAGCGAAAACAAATCGGATTGCATGGGAATGCGGTTGTTTGGAGAAAAAATGCGGAGCTTGTGCCATGCGAATCAATGGGATTCCACGGCTTGCGTGCAGTGTATTTTTAAAAGATGTGGTAAGGCATGGGAAGATTTTACTAGAACCGCTCTCAAAATTTCCATTGGTAAAAGATTTGATTGTAGATAGAAGTTCCATGTTTGAAACGCTAAAGCGGATGCGGATTTGGATGCAGGAAAAAGAGGATTCTTCTTATGCACAGGACTGCAATTTACAGTATCAAGCAGGGCAGTGTTTGCAATGTGGTTGCTGTCTGGAGATTTGCCCGAATTTCCTTGCAGGAGGCGATTTTGCCGGAGCAGCTGCTATGATAGAAGCATACAAAGCCGTAGAACAAAACGAAGCGGATGACCATCGTGCAGAAATGATAGTGGCTTATCGAAAATATTTTTTCTCCGGCTGCGGACAGTCTCTTTCTTGCTGTAATGTTTGTCCGATGGAATTGCCATTGGATGTGATGCAGGTAAGGTTGAATAAGTTCTGATATTCATATATATTTTTTAAAATATGTGAATTTATAATAGTAAAACTAATTTAAGCGAGCGGCAAGCGTTGTTTTTTGTTGGCAGTTAGAGTGACTGCGGAAACACATATATTTTTCAGAGCATTAATTGTCGGTCTTATCATAAGCAAAATTAAAGAAATGAAAAAAGATAGAGATTATTTGAGAATATGTGCGTTTACTGTTGGTGAATTTGCTACGGCATCCCTTCATCTGCGTGGCATTGAGAAATATTCTGGGAGTAATCATTCTATTTTACGTTTGATTGAAAGTAAATTCCAGTTTTGAAAAATAACAATATCACTAAACTCAATAGAAAATAAAGAAAAAGCATATTATTGAATGGAACTGATATAATTGTTAATTGATTATCCAACAGAATGGGAGCATTTTATGATAAATGGAAAAATAAGAACTTTTTCTAAAAGCACCCCAAAAGAAATCATAGAAAAAGCAAAAGAGATAAACAAAACAGCAATTCGTACGGGTGGAAAACCAGCCTTTTTCTTTGAATCAACCGATGAAAATGATGGTCAAGAATTGATAAACCGTATGCTGAAAGGGGACATTGCAGCAATCAAAAAAGGAATTGCATCCGATTTGATATTGCTGAAAATTGATGCAATTGTATGTGCTGTTAAAAATAAAATAAGCGATAAAGAAATGATAAATGAAATAATATCCTTAAAAAATAATATATGCTATTTACGATCAGTGGCTTTTACAGTCGGGGAATTTGCTATAGCTGGATTGCATTTGCTTGAGATTGAATCGTATGAAGGTGAAAATCCATCCATAAAACGGCTGATAGAAAGCAGGTTTGATTTTTAACTTTTAGGAAGAGGAACCATTATTGAACTCAGGGAGGTAAAATAAAATGGATGATAATGAAAAATATCGTTGCCAAGAAAGTGATGGTGAAGACAGAGAATCCCTAAAAAAACGATATGCCGGAAAAACTGTTGCGGAATTGAATGTAGAATTTGAGAAACTGAAAAAAGAATTTCTTGAAGAACATAAAGAACTGCAACAGAAATCGAATTCTTAGCTAAAATTCGAATTTTACAAAAAATAGGTTGACTTCTGGCGACAAAAATGGTATTATAAGCTTTGTTTTAATATATAATACAGAAAAATAGTTATGCGAAAGTCCCAATTTCTGCATCCATTTGAGGGGTAAAAAAAGGGGATTCGCACCAGAAAATTGGAAGAAAAACAAATAGAGCAGAAAAAAAGGATGAAAAATCTGAAATTTATTGGAAAAAGCACTTGACAAATGCAGCACATTGTGATAAAATAAGAGCATAAAGAAACTGCTTTTGTGCAGATTTCGCTACTACAACCCACGTGTATCGTGGGTACTAAAACCCTTGCCGGAAAGCAGTTGCCGGATGAAATGGTAACTACAACCCACGTGTATCGTGGGTACTAAAACTGCCCGGATTATGTGCCGGATTACGAAGATGATGATACTACAACCCACGTGTATCGTGGGTACTAAAACTTCGAAGTCTGGAACAGACACCAGCAGCCCGACATCCACTACAACCCACGTGTATCGTGGGTACTAAAACACCAGCGATATGCTTAACGGTATTGAGGGCATTATGACTACAACCCACGTGTATCGTGGGTACTAAAACAATCAGCAAAAAGTTTTCTGCTTTTAACAATGCAACTACAACCCACGTGTATCGTGGGTACTAAAACTTCAAGCATTCCGCGGTTTTCCATTAGACCCATCAACTACAACCCACGTGTATCGTGGGTACTAAAACGGCGATTATATGGGCAGAGGCACAATTGCTGGATTACTACAACCCACGTGTATCGTGGGTACTAAAACTTTTCTGCTCCAGCTGCCATGTCGGACGTAAAGTACTACAACCCACGTGTATCGTGGGTACTAAAACTCCTGTGGGCTGTACTGAACTACTGTTGCCTTACTACAACCCACGTGTATCGTGGGTACTAAAACGTAAACTATAACCTCATCATTTTCTACTACAATGCCACTACAACCCACGTGCATCGTGGGTACTAAAACTCCGCTATCACCTATATAAGGTTTCATGAAAGATAGCACTACAACCCACGTGCATCGTGGGTACTAAAACGGTTTTTGGCTCATTCATAGCTACTGCAAAATACTACAACCCACGTGTATCGTGGGTACTAAAACTCCCCGTATTACCGATAGGTCAGCAGATTTTCACTACAACCCACGTGTATCGTGGATGTTCAGAATCAAAATAGCAATAAAAAAGTGTCACTTTATCAGTGACGCTTTTTTTAAGATGACGCATAAAAAGAACTTGCTTGCAAATTTGTCGAACTACCATGTTCCGTTTTCAGAAATAAAAAAACCGCCCTTGCCAGATGTGTGGTCTGGTAAGGGCGGTTTTCTATCAATATATAAAAAAAGAAGCCGTTTCCTGAGATGATCAACTTCAGGGAACGGCTTTTTCCACAATTAGTAGGTTGGGAAAAATAAAAAAATTTTCATCCGGTACATCCGGATTGAATGAATTTATTATATCATGTTTTTTCATGATTTGTCAATAGAATGACTTGTCGAATTTTGTCGATGCTCGAAATAGTTTGTTTCAACTGCAACATGAAAAACAAACAAATAAGAGTAGATTTTTTCAATAAAAAACAATTTTTATACGAATGCAAAAACATTTTACAATTATAGAAGGAAAGAATCTTGCACTTTTTGTCGATTTGTGCTATACTAATCTTCCTGTTTCTGATGCAGCGAAAGTCACATTTCACTTTAAAGAAACCATTTCCATTGAAAGTCAACATCAAGTTGCTGTGCTGCATTTTGAAGAAGATGGCGTACAACAGCCAGATATTACAGACATTGCTGTACAGAACAACAATGAAATGACAGACCTTTCCTTTGATACAGAAGGCTTTTCCGTTTATGCAATGGTAACATGGTCGGAAACATTGGATTTGGATGGACAAAGCTATGCAATTGTCAATATCAATGAGAATTCTACAAAATGGAAACCTGAGATTATCAGTGCTGCTATGATGGATCAAGTGAGTAACCAGACACTAACATCTTCTGTATGTAGCGTTATGCAAATTGGTTCTGAATACTATATCTCCAGCAATGATCAATTTACAGAATGGCATTTTGAAAAATACGAAGATGGATATGCAATCTGGTCAGGAACAGAAGAAAACAAAAATTATATCAATACAGCTTGGACAAAGACAAATGGAGACGGTGGTTTAAAGTTAAGTGATAAACCAGAAACATTTTATTTAGAAAGAGACACAACTGGAAAATATGCTGGGCAAATGCGAATTCGTAATGCAAAGGACTACGCCATTAACTGGTGTGGCGGAGGAAATAAAAACAAACTTTAGTTTGCATTATGGAAAGAAGCACAAAAAGATCGTCCATCTTGCAACGACTATATGATTTTAGCAACTCCCATGCAAACCAATATGCTGTTCTTCGATGTCAATCTTCCAACAATACTGGGGTCACCTGCTCCGGGAAAAGAAGATGGTTGGTTAGAAAAAACACCATCCACACAAACTTATGTCACAAATGTGGACTCTCTAAATGATCAGCCAGATGGCTATACAGAGGGATTGGGAGCAGCTGGAAAGCTATATCAAGAGAAATACGGTGATGATGCAGAAAACCCATATACAAAATTATATCGTTATCATATTATAGATGATTATCAGTTTACCAATCAATCGAACAGTGCACATTATCTATATGATTTTGACTATTACAAGGAAATTCGATTTCTGGGCTGGTCTTATACCGATTCTGGCGGAACAAAACACATCTTTAACGCAAATGCACCAATTACTCGACAAGATAATAGCACCTATTTAATTACTGACCAAACCGGAACAGCCATTGCTATTCCAAACGGAACGACTTTCTATGGAGAATGGGAGCAGGTTTCTTCCCCAGTAGAATTTTTCATCTGTTATGGTGGAACAATTCTGGACACAGAAGGGGATGTAAAAGTACGAAATAATGCCTATCGTTCGCTTTTTACAAGCTGTGCTGCCGTTGGTACATTGCTGTATGGGGATTTGACTGTAGGAGATAGTGAATTATATGCCAATGAACCAAACAAAGAAATCACAGCGATGATTACAACTGCTCATGATTTGGATTTTGGCAGTAAAAAACCGCAAATTGTACTGGAAACCTTAACGGATTATGCAGAACAAGACAAAAAGGTTTACTATAATATCAAAAATCATGGTGCGTGCAAACTTTTCCATGCTACAAGACAGCTTATTGCACTGGATTCGAAACGATGACAATATGGTAATTTGCCTGAGTACAGGGGATGGAAATGTACAGATCAACAATGAACTGGCAACACCAGAAAATTATCAAGTGCGTTGGTACGTTCTGAAAGATCAAAGAGATGGTTGGCATGTAGATGGCATATTGACAGCGACAACCGAAGAAATGACCATTACCAAAACATTCCGAAATTTAGAAGAGAATCAGGTCAATGAAATCTTGAAAAATGGTTATCAAATTGATTTGACCAGTAAAAATCCAAAACGAGAAATGATATCCGGTTCTCTTGGAGCTCCGCAATTAAGCAAACCGATAACAGATGAAAATGGCAATATCATTTATGTTTATAATACTTATATGACATTATGAAGAAAAGTAATACCCATGAATGGGTGGGCTTCATCAATTCCTATTCTAATACTTATACTTTGAAGCTGCGAAAAGTGGACAGCGTGACAGAAAAGCCGCTGCAAAATGCCGTATTCGCCTTATATGGAAAATACGAAGAAGCAACCGATCCAAGCCGAATCGTCCGTTATACCAAACCAGATGGTAGTATTATTATACTTTACTATATTAAGAATGCTGCTCCAACAGATGCAGATGGATATACAACAATTCAGGGATTGCATTTTTCTGACACAGAAAAATCTTATATTTATGTGTTGCAGGAAACAACTGTTCCGGATGGCTATATGACACCGATTGATATTTCACCGGAGCAGGTGCTGGAAGTTACACCAAGCCAAATTGGAAATGGTACTTACGCACTATCCATGAAAAACACCGCAAAAACAGAATCGTTGACGATTCAAAAATTGATATCCGAACAACTACAGGAAAAGGATGTTTCCTATTCCATACACTTGAAAATTACCGATACTGTAAATTTTGCTCAAGCAGTGAAAAAATATCCATTCCCCTACGTGATTTTCAATGCGGATGAAACAATTGCAGCCACTGGAATTTTTGAAGAGGGAACAGAAACCGTCATCTCCATAAAAGCAGGTCAGACTATAAAGATACAAGCTGTTCCGATTGGATTTACCTATGAATTGACAGAAGAGATTACTGACGCAACTGGAACCGTATTATATAAACCTTGTATCACAACAGCGGATGGTTCTGTCTGGGAACATACAATTACAGGAATCATACAGGAATCCAAAGCACAACAATCAGAAAATTGGATTACCATTAAAAATTATCAGGCTGATGCTGTGCCTGAGCAGAAAGACATCACTGTACAAAAGCAGTGGGATGATTCCATTCAACATCCAGATATAACGGTACTGCTTTATCAGATGCAAACAAATCGAAATACCGGAACATCTACAACGATTTTATATGATACACAAACATTAAACGATGCAAATCAGTGGGCATACACATGGAGCAATGTACCTCGAAGTGATAAAACAAACGATTATAGCTACTATATACAAGAAAAAGCCGTGGATGGCTATGATCCGTCTTATTATACAGACAAGATTCAGTTACTGCTAACAAAATGCGTAGTAGATGACACAGAAGTTTCTGTAGCCCCAGTAGACTGGGAAAAAGCAAGTGTTACGATTTTTAATCGAAAGCGACCGGAATTACCCAAGACTGGTGGTAGGGGTACTATCTGGTATTTGATGAGTGGCTTTCTTCTTTTCCTTTTTGCTGGTTTTGGCATAGCAATGCAAATGCGGAAAATTAAATTGTCATAAATGAAAAAATGCTCTCTAACAAAAAATAGAGAGCATTTTTTTATATTTTTTACAGTTATATCAATTTTGAAAATCTAAAATGCTATCATAAAAGAAAGTTGATAAACAATTCAAGAAATCAGATAGAACATCATGGAAAAAAAGGAGATAATTCGTATGGTTTCTACAAGTAAAAACGTAGATGATTCAGAAAATAAGAACGATATCGATGAAACACCTTTTCGCAATGACTTTTCTATGCTTCATTTTTCATCATTGCCAACAATAGAAGATGCTACATATGAAGTTGAACATGCCAGACTGGAAGAAAATAACATAGAAGAAACACCGTTTCTGATCACACCAAACCTCACAAAACAGCCAATAGAAGAAAATCCAAAAACTGTTCATGTAGAAAAAAAGAAAGAAAATGCTGTGCCATCCACTCCAGAACAATATAACCTGAATATTTCTGTGCAAGATTTACCGCTTTCTTTACGTTCCAGAAATGGACTTTGCAGAGGTGGAATCATGACATTAAGACAGTTGCTTCAATATGATAAAGAATCGCTTTTGGGTGTTCGAAATTTAGGAAAGTATTCTATTAAAGAAATTACTGATTTTTTAGCTACCACTTTTCATCATGGAAAAAAGAAGATCAGTGGTGAAAATTTATCAAATCAGCCACTATATACAAAGGAAACATACATCTCAGAAATTGATACCATACCGATTTCTCCCCGTACCGTCAATGCACTTATGCGAGGTGGCGTTGATACAATTGGGAAATTGATGCGTGCTGACAGTGAAAGAATTTTAAGTATCCGCAATCTTGGAAAAAAGTCATTTGAAGAGGCATTATGTCTCAAAAAACAAATTCCGAAATTACTCATTCAGTCAAACTATACAGAATCCGATTCTTCAGATGACGTGAAAAATACATTTGAAATGATGGTTGCAGCATTTGCATTAACAGATGAAGATGAAATTGAAGAGCTTCGCCTGTATTGTTACCATTTTAATGATCCAGAAGATACGGAACAAGAACGATTGGAAAAATGGTATCATCTTCCATGTGTGGAATCAGTTGCTACAAGAAAAATTGCGAATGCCTTAAAAGAACATTCTGTTTTTGGGCTGCGGTTGTCTGAACTTCGTGCAATGTTACCTGAAAATTTCCCAGAAGCGTTATTTGAGGAGATTTTAGATCAAGTTGCACAGAAAGATCATGGAAAACGATATGTTCAAAAAAGTGAATCTCTGCATTCTATGCTCGAAAAAGAAAATATTATGAATGCCCCTGAATTTGAAATTTTGAAATCTCGTATGAAAAATAAGACGTTAGAAGAAATTGCAAATCAATACGGCTTAACAAGAGAACGCATTCGACAAAAGCAAGAAAGAGCCCTTCGAAGAATAAGAAAAATAGCGGACTGTTCAAATGTTATGATTACAGAAAATAGATTCCGCCCACTTTTTGAAACGTATGCGTTTCAGGAAAAACTCTTTTGTACTTTAACAGAACAATCTTCCGAGGTCTATCGATTCTTGGAATTCTCGGTAAAAAAGAAAGGAATCGCACCAATCGAAAAGATGTTTCAGGAAGTACAAGTTCCGGGGTGGATGGTTGGAAACTGGGAAAAGTATTGTCGAAAATCTATAGATTCTCAGTATTTATGCATCACAGAAGATGGAAATCGCCTCATTGAAAAAACTAAATACGGAATTATAAGCTATTTGATAGCAAAATATTGTCAAGATGAAATACTGTTTGATGATTTTGTAAAGTTATATCAAGATTTTATTGTGAATCATGGTTTGGAAGATGACAGCAGACTCTGTATTTCTGAATTTGAAAAACGTTCTCAAGAAAATCAATTGTCTGCCAGAATGGATATTTTTTGGAAGATTGGTAGAAAATTTCGTTATTATGATATTGAGGCACATGACTACACAGAATTACTGGAAACGCTGGATTTGAATCAATATCACAATGTGAAATTGTCTACACTGAAGTTTATCAGAGAATATCCGGAATTGATGCAGCAATATGACATTCGAGATGAATATGAACTTCACAATCTGCTGAAAAAAATTGCAGACAAAATCGATGCTCCAGAACTGCAATTTGGACGAATGCCACATCTCTGCTTTGGAGAATTTGACCAAATCGCTATGATTAAGGCGTATATGTGGAAACTTGCTCCGATTTCAAAGGAAGCCCTTGCAAATGCCATCTCTGAAGATTATGGATTTCGACCAGAAAGTTTGATTGGACTTTTTGGCTGTATTGACTTGTACGAAAAAGATGGCGTGTACATAGTTGACCACAAGGCAATGACGGAGGAGCAAATAAAAATCTTATCCGAAAACTTGCCGGATGATTTCTATTACTTCGATGAGATCGAACAAAAATTTGCAATGTTGTTTCCAGATGCAGAAATTGAATTGGTAAATGGATTCAATTTAAAACGGCTTGGGTTTGTTTTAAATACTACTTATGCAGTTAAGAACTATCCGAGCAGTTCGTCCTATTTTCATGCACTGTTAACGAAAAACGACATCACAGATATTTCTGCAATGCGGAAACAATTTTACAAAATTAATATGTTTTCCAGTATTTTATATGAATTGAAAAGAGATTATACCATTATTGAATTCGAGAAAAATAAATATGTCTCTATCGCAAGGCTGGAAAGTCTAGGATTTGACAGAACAAAACTAAAGCAATATTGTGATAAAGTATATGCATATGCCCAAAATATAGATTTCTTTACGATTGAAAGCCTTTCCAAACAGGGATTTACTGCTGATTTAGAAAGCCTTGGTTTTGAACCTTGGTTCTATAGTTCTATTTTAAGAGAAGATCATCGTTTTTCCCATAGAAAAATGGGAGGGACTGTTTTGTTTCATGCAGCTGGTCAAGAAGCATCCATACGGAATCTGGTTTTTTCTATTTTGGAACAGGAAAGCAGTGTGGATGTAGACCGGCTGATTGCTCAGCTCAAAGAAGACTATCACATTCAATTAGACCGATGGGATATAATTCCACGCATTCAAAATACAGAATTATATTTTGATAACATCATGGATAAAATCTATCGTAACTATCACACTTATTATGAAGAACTGTTGAGTATCGACGAGGAGGATGAATATGAATTTATTGGATGAACAGTATCGTGAGTTTGTGCAACCTACAACCCTCACAAAAAAGCTGACTTTAAATGGAGAAACAAAAGCCTACCCAATCTATCGTGTTCGGTTAGAGTTGTTATATTATAATGAACAAAATGACCGAATTGCAACTTGGATCAGCCAGTATAAAAGCGAACATGGTGGATTTCAAGATTTGTCACAGGAAGCGTACAATGCAGTGATTGAAGATTTTATCATCAAAAGCAATCCTGCTTCCATTGAGAAAACAAAGAATAATATTAAAGCTGTCAACCAAAGAGAACCGGGTGTAATTCTGTCAGATGGAAGAATCGTGGATGGAAACCGACGGTTTACTTGTCTGCGAAAACTTGCTGAAGAAGATCCTAATTTTTGCTGGTTTGAAACAATCATTCTCAATATCCGCATGACAGATAGCAAAAAACAAATAAAAATGCTGGAACTTGCAATTCAGCATGGAGAAGAAAAAAAGGTTGACTATAACCCAATTGATCGTTTGGTTGGTGTCTATCAGGATATTGTAAAGACAAGACTACTTACTATAGAAGAATATGCAGAGAGTACGAATGAAACCATTCAAGATGTAAAAAAACGAGTAGAAAATGCGAAGCTGTTTAGCGAATTTTTGCAATATATCGGAATGCCGGAACAATATTATATTGCCAGAGAATATCAGGTCGTATCTATTTTTTCTGATATGCTGCCAATTTTCAAAAAATGCAAAAGAGAATCGGATGTTGTTACCTTGAAAGAGGCAATTTTCAATAATATTCTCATGCAAACGATTGATGATAATCGAAAGTTTATTCGCTACATCAGCCAGATGATGGAAACTAATATTTTTCAGACCTATCTTCAAAAACAATTGGAGATAACTGAAAAGATAAAAGAAAAGCTTTCCTCCAATCCACCGAAAAATAGAGCAGAATTGAATGATTTCATCAACGAAAATCCAGAACTTGCAGAAGAATTGAGAAACACACTGGATGATTTCATTTTAAAAGCAAAAAAGCGAGCAACTAAATCCAAACCATCGCAGAGCGTTTCAAAAAGTTTTACGATTCTGAAAGACGTTGATACCAGAATTTTCAGCAGCTTGAGCGATAAGGAATTGGAGAGCTTAACTGCTGATATCACCAGACTGTCTGAGAAAGTAGACTTTATCAAAGGAAAATTGAAAATCAAAAATCCCGTAGAAACTGCTTTTGAACAACAGCCATTTCTTCAAACGGAATCGACTTTGCCTGTTTCCACTCCGGAATTCAAAATCGCTGATCGGAAAATTATAGAACCGATGCTTTTATGCACAAATATGAATCAGGTTATTACCACCCCAACGGTTTGTTTGCATTTTCGTCTTGCGGAAAAATTGCCGTTTCAAGAGAATGAAGCAAGTTATCGATTGTTCTTTTTGAATGCAAAAAACGAAAGGATCAGTCAAAAAATAGAAATCACATTGCAAGCAGAACAGACACAGATGGTTACATTTTCGTTATCCATCACAGCCAAAGAGACGATTTGTTTTTTAGCAGTACAGTCCATGAATGATACGGAAGATGCCCTGCAACAAAAGATTCCATTTCAGATTTTATTCTGATTTTATTCAAAAATCTCGTTGTCAGAATGATTAAAAAATGGCTTTGGATATGCTATCATTCAAAGCCATTTTCTTTGCTTTTTGTGTTTATGATTAAGAATTCCAAGTGATATGCTATATGAAATGAATATAGCATCATTTTCAATTAAGGAGGTCTTTTCATGTATTATGGTAAAACGACAAAGAAATTGGAACAACTGTATGCAGAATACAATAAAATTTGGGGATGCGACCCGGACTGTTATGAAGAATTAGAATATGGGGAAAATGCATACAAAGAGTTTATGAAAGACATCAAAAAAGCTTTGAAAATGCGTGTAAAACTGACTGATATTTATCCGCCTGTTGACGATGAATTTTAATATACACAAATGCCAAAAAACGAATTGCTTTTTCCAAAAAGGAAGATAAATCGTACAAAATCCTTATGTTTTCCGAAAAATAGTTGCAATTTCAAATCTGGTATGCTATAATGAAAACAGTTCATGCATGAATAAAAAGAATAACGCTAAGAAAACGGTGCTTTTGGTTTTGCGTTTGCAGAATATAAAAGGTAAAAGGGAAACCAGTGCAATTCTGGTACGATCTCGTCACTGTAATAGGGGAGTGTTCCGTAATAAATGTCACTGTCGAACGATGGGAAGACGACGGAATCATGTTGAGCCTTGAGTCAGGAAACCTGCCGTTTTTTGTACAGGAATCAAGATTCCAGATCACGAGGCATTGATCGTACAGAAACACTTTTGAATGGTGTTTGTTTCGGTATGCTTTCGGCTTATTTTTGGGCAGAAAGCTTTTTTATTTCCTCTGTTTTGTTTTCCTGATTTTCCTTGATTATTTAGAAGGAGAATATATGATGAAAAAAGTAACTATTTTTATGCTTTCTTTGGCAATGACTGCTGCAATGTTGTCTGGATGCTCCAGCAGCAATGACAGTTCCAGCAGTTCTACAGCAGAAACAACAACTGCTGCTGAAACAACTGTTGCAGATGAAACAACAGAAACAGAAGCTGCTGAAGAAACTTCTCAGGAGGAAACTGTGGACGAAGAAGAAAATTATGATACCGGTGACGCATCCTTGGATAATATCCGCAATCAGGATGAAATCGGTGAACAGGAACTGTTGGTACTGAGTTTTGGTACAAGCTACAATGACAGCCGCCGTCTGACTGTTGGTGCAATTGAAAATGATTTGGAAAGTGCATTCCCAGACTTTTCTGTTCGCCGTGGTTTTACTTCCAACATTATTATTGACCATGTCAATAAGCGGGACAATGTTCTGATTGATGACGTAGATGCTGCCATGAATCGTGCTGTAGATAATGGCGTAAAGAACTTGGTTGTACAGCCGACACATCTGATGCATGGTCTGGAATATGATGAACTGGTAAAAGAAGTTGGTAACTATGCGGATGCATTCGATCAGGTTGTATTTGGCGAACCGCTGCTGAGCAGTGATGACGACTTTGCAAAGGTAGAAAAGGCAATTACCGAATGGACAGCCGATTATGATGATGGAAAGACTGCCATTTGCTTTATGGGTCACGGTACAGAAGCAGATTCCAATGAAGTTTATCAGAAGATGCAGGATTTGCTGACCAAGGATGGTTATACAAACTATTTTGTTGGAACAGTAGAAGCAACACCGTCTTTGGAAGATGTTCTGGCAAAGGTACAGGCTGGCGATTATGAACGGGTTGTACTCGAACCGTTGATGGTTGTTGCTGGTGACCATGCAAATAATGACATGGCTGGCGATGAAGATGGTTCTTGGAAGAAGACCTTTGAAGATGCTGGTTATCAGGTAGAATGTCTGGTTCGTGGTCTGGGTGAAAACGAAGCCATTCGTCAGATTTATGTAGAACACGCACAGGCAGCCATTGACTCTCTGGCAAAGAACTAATCCCCCCTCTTGTTGATTTTGTTCATCGGATGAAAATAATAGAAAGCGGTTCGGATTTTACCGACCGCTTTTTTGTGAAAGGAACTTTTATGAAAAAACGAATTTTTTCAATGCTGTTAGCATCTTGCTTTTTGCTGATTACCTGCTCTGGCTGCGGAGATACAAGCGAATCCAGTACCGCCAGCACAGAAGCAGCTACAACTGCGGAAACTGTTGAAACAGCAGAAACTGTACAGGTGGTACAAGATGGCATGCATCCGATTTTTGGCAGCGACATCAAAGACGGCACGTATGAAATCACAGTGGATTCCAGTTCTACGATGTTCCGAATTACTGCCTGTCAGCTGACTGTAAAAGACGGAACAATGACTGCGGATATGACCATGGGCGGTACAGGATACCTCTATTTATATATGGGCAGCAGTGCAGATGCAGAAAAGGCAGATGAATCCGACTATATCCCATTTACAGAAAATGCAGATGGCACACATACCTTTACAGTACCCGTAGAAGCATTGGATTCTGGAATTGCCTGTGCAGCATTCAGCAAGAAAAAAGAAATCTGGTATGACCGGACGCTGGTATTTCGGGCAGACTCTCTGCCAATGGATGCCCGTTCCGATGATGCCTATACAACTGTAGAAAGCTTGCAGCTGGAAGATGGCACCTACACTTGCTCTGTCCAGTTAGAGGGCGGTTCTGGAAGAGCCAGTGTCACATCTCCAGCCACAATTACAGTAAAAGACGGCACTGCCACAGCAGAAATTGTTTGGAGCAGCTCCAACTATGACTATATGAAAGTGGACGATACGCAATATAATCCGACAAATACAGAAGGGAATTCTACATTTGAAATTCCTGTCTTGGGGTTTGACTATGCAATGCCTGTATCTGCGGATACCACTGCAATGAGCACACCGCATGAAATTGATTACACATTATTCTTTGATTCTACCACTTTGGAGAAACAAGAATGAAGTGGTATTCCCTTGGTGTGAGCAGCCTGCTCTGCATTGGACTGCTCACTGCATGTGGTTCAACATCTTCCGAACAAACAGAACTGTGGTCGGAACAAGCCTGTACCGGACATATGACGTTGCAATACGCAACAGAATTTTCTGTGGACTACTACGACCCCTATGCATTGATTACCATTGCAGACAATCAGCAGTATCTGCTCGTTCCGGAGGGAGAAACTGTTCCAGTGGGACTGGACACGAACATTACAGTGTTACAGCAACCATTTCAAAATCTCTATGTTGCAGCCAGTTCTGCAATGGATTTATTTGATGGAATCGGTGCTTTGGAGCAGGTGCGAATGACCAGCACAACAGAAAAAAATTGGAGTCTTCCGCATATTCAAGCAGCACTTGAACAGGGAACAATGTTGTATGTTGGAAAATATAGTGCTCCTGATTATGAAACGATTTTATCTCAGGGGTGTAACCTTGCGATTGAGTCAACCATGATTTATCACAGTCCGGAGATTCAAGAAAAGCTGGAAACGCTTGGAATTCCTGTTTTGGTAGAGCGTTCTAGCTATGAATCCCATCCGCTCGGAAGAATGGAATGGATGAAATTATATGGATTGCTGCTGAATCGAGAAACAGAAGCGGATGCGTATTTTACAGCACAGTCCGAAAAACTGGATTCCATTTTGACAGAAAAAAATACAGGAAAAACAGTTGCGTTTTTCTATATCACGACAAATGGTTCTGTCAATATTCGGAAACCTGGCGACTATACTTCTAAGATGATTGAACTGGCAGGCGGAAATTATTTGTTTTCCGCAGAGGATTTAAATGTAGAAGAAAACGCCTTATCTACCATGAATATTCAGATGGAAACTTTTTATGCAGCGGCAAAGGATGCGGATTACCTCATTTATAATAGTACCATTGATGGGGATATTCCGAACATGGAACAGTTCTTGCAAAAAAGTCCGCTTTTGGCAGACCTGAAAGCAGTCAAAGAACAGCACGTTTGGTGTACCAAACAAAACTTGTTTCAGCAAACAACCGGTGCAGCAGATATGATTGCAGATTTTCATGAGATTGTAACGGGTGCAGCAGATGGAAAAGACCAGCTGACCTACTTACATCGCATTTCTTAATGGAAAGGGTGAAAAATCATGAAATCGCATTCCACCATTCGATATTGGATTTGTTATCTGCTCTTGTTTGTTGTGTTGCTTGCTTTATTTGTTGGAACACTTTGCACAGGGAGTGTTCCGTTTTCTCTCTCTGAAATTGGTTCAGTGTTGATGCATCCGGAACAAAATACAACTGCTTGGAAAATCCTATGGGAAATCCGCATGCCCCGTAGTTTAACGGCGATTATTTTAGGCGGAGCACTTTCTGTTTCTGGCTTCTTGCTGCAAACATTCTTTTCGAATCCGATTGCAGGGCCATATATCTTGGGGATTTCCTCCGGTGCAAAGCTGACCGTTGCCTTGGCAATGATTTTTTTCTTGGGACAGGGGAGATTGCTTTCTGCAATGGCATTGATTGGCGTTGCCTTTTTTGGGTCTATGCTCTCTATGGGGTTTATCCTGTTGATTTCTGGGAAAGTTCATCGAATGTCCATTCTGATTATTTGTGGGGTTATGATTGGCTATATTTGTTCTGCAATCACTGATTTTGTTGTTACCTTTGCAGATGATTCTAACATTGTCAACCTGCACAACTGGTCTATGGGCAGCTTTGCAAGCTCCAGCTGGCAAGACCTTCGTGCCATGAGCATCGTTGTATTTCCGGTATTGATTGGGACATTTTTTCTGTCAAAGCCAATGGGAGCATATCAGTTGGGAGAAGCTTACGCACAAAACCTAGGCGTTCCAATTCGTTTGTTTCGGGTCACATTGATTTTATTATCCAGTCTGCTTTCTGCGTGTGTCACGGCATTCGCTGGACCAATTTCTTTTGTTGGAATTGCTGTTCCACATCTGATGAAGAACCTGCTTCAAACTGCAAAACCACTCTGGTTGATTCCAGCTTGTTTTTTTGGCGGCGGAGCATTTTGCCTGCTCTGCGACTGGATTGCAAGAACGGTTTTTTCTCCGACAGAATTGAGTATCAGCACGGTAACGGCTGTATTTGGTGCACCCATTGTCATTTGGATGATGCTGCATCGAGAGAAGCGATAGGAGGAACACTGCCATGAAACCAATTCTTCTGCATACAGAACAACTAACAGTCGGATACCGAAAAAAAGCATTGATTCCGGACATTACATTTTCCGTTCAAGCTGGGCAAATTCTCACGCTCATTGGAGCAAATGGCGTTGGAAAATCGACCATCTTAAAAAGCATTGCTCGACAATTAGAACCGATTGCTGGAACGATTTTTGTTGGAGAGCAGGAACTTTCTGCAATCTCCCATCGCAATCTTGCAAAATCCATGTCCATTCTAATGACGCATTCTTTTCAGACAGAATTTTTACGCTGTATCGATGTTGTAGAGGCAGGAAGATACCCCTATACGGGGCAGCTTGGCATTCTCTCCGAACAGGACCATGAGAAAGTAGCGGAAGCATTAAAGTTAGTGCATGGAGAAGAGCTTGCCCAAAAAGATTTCCGAAAAATCAGCGATGGACAACGGCAACGCATTCTTTTGGCGAAAGCAATTTGTCAAGAGGCGGAGATTTTGATTTTAGATGAACCAACTTCTTTTTTGGATGTTCGTTACAAGCTGGAATTTTTAACAATTTTAAAAGACTTGGTTCGAGAAAAGCAAATTGCTGTGATTCTCTCCCTGCATGAATTAGACTTGGCACAGCGAATTTCAGATGTGGTGCTCTGCATTCGCAATCATACAGTAGACCGAATCGGAACACCAGATGAGATTTTTACAGATGCTTACATCACCAATCTCTATGGGATTACTTGTGGCAGCTATGAAAGTCTTTATGGAACAATGGAACTTCCTGCTCCGACTGGAACACCACAGACGTTTGTCATTGGTGGCGGCGGAACGGGAAATGCGGTTTATCGGCAGTTGCAACGAGAAAACATTTCGTTTTATGCAGGCGTTTTGCACGAAAATGATTTGGATTATCCAGTTGCAAAAGCACTTGCAACAGAAGTTGTTGCAGAGAAAGCGTTTGAACCCATTGGAAAATCTGCTTTTCAAAAAGCAAGTTCGTTATTACAACATTGTGAGCGAGTAATTTTATGCTGCAAGCAATTTGGAACAATGAATCAAAAAAATCAGGAACTCATTTTACTTGCCAAAGAAAACGGAAAACAAATATTAGAAGTTAACTCTTAAAATCCGCCCATACAAGGCGGATTTTTTATGGTTGACTTTTCGACTGGAACATGCTACAATAGAAATAGAATTCAGCCGAGAAAGCAGCGTGGAAATTATGGGTAGACCGAAAAAAGAAAAACCAAATCGAAAAGATGGCTGCTATGAAATTAAAGCAACGATTGGAATAGCCGATGACGGAACGCCCATCCGAAAAAGCTTTTACAGTACGAAGAGCAAAGAAGATGCCCGACAAAAAGCAGAGCAATACAAAGTTCAGCAGGAATTGCAGGAACAGACTGGAATTTGCTTACAAAAGAATCGAACCTTGTTTTCTACATGGGCAAGGGAATGGCTGAAAACTTACAAAAAAGGAAAAGTAAAAGACCAGACCTATTATTACACCTATCAGGTCAATGTAGAAAAGTACTTGATTCCGTTCTTTGGAGCAATGCGGTTACAGATGATTCGGCAAATTGATGTGCAGCGATACTTTAATACGGTACAAAATGCAGAAACTGGAGCAGCCTTGTCAGCATCGGTATTGGACAAACACAAGATGATTTTAAGTGCTATTTTCCATGCAGCGATTGACAACGACCTTTGTTTTAAAAATCCTGTGAAAAATATAAAAATCACATCCAAACCCAAACAGGAACGGCATGTATACACAGCGGAGCAGGCAAAAATAGCGGAACAATATGCCATGAAACACGGAAGATATGATATTGTTTTACTAATGCATACTGGCTTGCGGCGGTCTGAATTATTAGGATTGCAGTGGGGTGATTTGGATTTTGAAAAGAAATTGCTCCATATACAACGAGCTGTAACGCAAACCAAAGGCGGCATTCTCATTGATAAGCCAAAAACAAAAACGTCTATCCGTGCTATTCCGATTTCTGATTTTATCATTGCAATCCTTGAAAAAATGGAACAAACCGGATTCTATGTGATTGCTGGGAAGCATCCAGATGAACCTATGAAGCCACATACCTATGCAGACCATTTTTCCGACTTCATGAAAAGGATGCAAAAAGAAACAGGGCTGCCAATTTTAACGCCACATGAATTAAGGCACACATTCGGCACATTGCTGCGTGAAAACGATGTAGATATTTATACCATTCAAAAAGTCCTTGGACACTCTGACATCACGGTTACTTCCAACATTTATGTGCATAATGATATTGAGGTACTACGAAAGCGGCTGAAAGTAGATGAAAAATAAATCCGGATTTATGTCGTGATGTTTGTCGTAGTAAAGAAAAAAGTTACGTAAAATCGGACTATTTTTTGCGTTCGGACACGAGTCCTACTCTCGTCGGATTTTTTTATATTAGGAGGGTTATCATGTGTACTGCTGTCACTTATCAGACGAACCATTTCTATTTTGGCAGAACACTGGACTATGAAAGTTCTTATGGAGAAGAAATTGTAATTCTACCTCGAAAATTTCCACTTTCTTTTCTGCATAGGGGAACGGTTACACAGCACTATGCAATCATGGGAATTGCTCACGTTGCAAATCAGTATCCGCTTTTTTATGATGCCATCAATGAAAAAGGACTCTGCATGGCAGGACTGAATTTTGTTGGCAATGCACACTATGTAAAAAGTACAACTGAAGAAAATGAAGTTGCACAATATGAATTCATTCCGTGGATTCTCAGCACCTGTGCAACAACTGCTGAAGCAAAAGAACGAATCTCCAGTATTCACATTACAGATACACCATTTTGTGAACAAATGCCAGTTGGGCAACTGCATTGGATGATTGCAGATAAAAATCAAACCATTACTGTAGAAGCCGTTGCAGATGGTATCAAAATCTATGAAAATCCAGTTGGCGTTTTGACCAACAATCCGCCATTTCCAGAGCAGCTATTTCGATTAAATGATTTCATGCATTTATCTCCCAAACAGCCACAAAATCATTTTTCAAGCACGCTTTCTTTACAGCCATATAGCCGTGGTATGGGTGCATTGGGTCTGCCGGGCGACCTTTCTTCACAATCTCGTTTTATTCGTGCTGCATTTGTTAGAGCAAATTCTGTTTCTGGCACTTCTGAACAGGAAAGCGTCAGCCAGTTTTTTCACATTCTTGGTGCAGTGGAACAGCAACGAGGCTGCTGCGATGTTGGAAACGGGCAATATGAAATCACCATCTATACGGATTGCTACAATGCGGAAAAGGGAATTTTTTATTATACGACCTACCAGAATCACCAGATTTCTGCGGTACATTTACACAATGAACCATTGGACAGTGATTTCCTCATTCGCTATCCAATGATAACCGGAGAACAAATTCACTACCAGAATTGACGAAAAGAGGTTGCCATGTCGAACATTACAAAACGAGCCTTAGAACAATCACTGAAAAATTTACTGTTGAAAAAGCCACTGACAAAAATCACAATTTCTGATATTACCGCCGATTGCGGCATGAACCGCATGACATTCTATTATCATTTTAAAGACATCTATGACCTTGTGGAATGGGTTTGTTTAGAAGATGCAAAACGTGCTTTAGATCAAAAGAAAACCTATGACACTTGGCAGCAAGGACTGCTGCAAATTTTTGAAGCCGTACAGGAAAACAAGCCATTTATCTTAAATGTTTACCGTTGTGTTCATCGAGAGCAAGTCGAAAAATATTTACAGCCCTTGGTTGACCAATTGTTATTGGATGTCATTCAAGAAGAATCAGTCGGAATGACAATACGAGAAGAGGATACACAATTCATTGCAAAAGTCTATTCTTATATTTTTATCGGCATCATGTTAGACTGGATTAAAAATGATATGCGAGAAGAACCAAAAGAACTGGTAGACCGTCTTGCAAAACTGCTGCACGGTTCGATTACCGCAGCAATCGAACGATTCCGCATTTAATTTTATCAAATTTCTTCATTTGATAAAAATATTTACAATCTCTCACCCTGTGATAAAATTTTTATCACAGGGCTTTTTTTGCCTATTGTAACATTTAAAAAAATCGGGTATAATAAGAGTATCAAAAAACTTACAAGGAGGTTTCCGTATGTACTATTCCGCAGGAACTTATGAATCGTTTGCCCATCCTGAAAAGCCGAAGGATGTGGACAAGAAATCAGCCTATATCATTGGAACAGGGTTGGCAGGGCTGACCGCAGCTTTTTATCTGGTTCGAGATGGACAGATGAAAGGCGAACACATTCACCTGTTTGAAAAATTGGAGCTTGCCGGCGGCAGTTGCGATGGCAGAAAAGACGTCACAAAGGGGTTCTTCATGCGTGGCGGTCGGGAAATGGACAATCACTTTGAAGTGATGTGGGACACATTCCGTGATGTGCCATCCATCGAAACACCGGGAATCTCCGTGTTAGATGAATACTACTGGCTCAACAAGCATGACCCGAACTATTCCCTGTGTCGTGCAACGGTCAATTGTGGCAAAGATGCCCATACAGACAAAAAATTTACGCTTGACAAAGAATCCGCATTGGCATTATCCAAGCTGTTTCTAACACCAGAAAAGGATTTGGAGAACAAGAAAATTTCAGATGTTCTGCCAAATTCCTTTTGGAAAACAAACTTCTGGCTGTACTGGCAGACGATGTTTGCTTTTCAGCGTTGGTCGAGTGCTCTGGAAATGAAACGTTACTTGTGCCGATATGTGCACCATATTGACGGCTTACCGGATTTCAGTGCACTCCGTTTCACAAAGTACAACCAGTATGAAAGTATGATTCTGCCTCTGGTGAAATACTTGGAAGCTCATGGCGTTCAGATTGAATACGGCATGGATGTCAAGAATGTCATCATTGAAACAATTGGAACAAAGAAAGTTGCAAAACAAATTATCTACCGCAAAGATGGAACAGACCAGACCATTGACCTGATTGAAGATGATTTGGTATTCATCACGAACGGCTGCTGTACAGATACTTCTTGTTATGGTGACCAGACACATGCACCGGATTTATCACACATCAAGAATGGTTGCGGGGAATCATGGGACTTGTGGAAGGCAATCGCCGACCAGGCAAAGCATGGAGAATTCGGCAAGCCGGAAGTCTTTTGTGGAAATGTAAATGCAACGAACTGGATGAGTGCAACTGTTGCAACCTCCAACGAAGAAATCATTCAGCATATCATTCGGGTTTGCAAGCGTGACCCTCGTGCCGGAAAAGTCACAACAGGCGGTATCGTAACGGTGAAAGATAGTACAGAGAACTGGTATCTTTCTTGGACGATTAACCGACAGCCACAATTCCGCTCACAAGATAAAAACATGGTTTTAGTTTGGCTGTATGGATTGCACACCAACCGAGCAGGGAACTATGTCAAAAAAGCCATGCGAAATTGCACAGGGGAAGAAATCTGTCAGGAATGGTTATATCACATTGGTATCCCAAAAGAAAAGATTCCAGAACTTGCGAAGAATGCCTGCAACACGACCACTTGCTTTATGCCGTATATCAACGCATTCTTCCAGCCACGAAAAGAATCTGACCGTCCTCGTGTTGTTCCAAATGGTGCAGTGAATTTTGCGTTCATCGGACAGTTTGCAGAAACACCAAGAGATACCATCTTTACCACAGAATATTCCATGCGAACAGGTATGGAATCGGTATATACCCTGCTGGATATTGACCGAGGCGTTCCGGAAGTCTGGGGCAGTAAGTATGATGTTCGAGAGTTACTGCGTGCCTGCTACTACGCAATTGACAAGAAGCCGATTACAGAAGTTCCGTTGTCGTTTGTAGAAAAGAAAATGATTCGTGTTCTCCTGAAGAAAGTTCAGGGAACGGATATTGAACTGATGCTGAAAGAAAGCGGATTAATCGAATAAATCATAGGAGAAAGTCGAAAAAACATTCAGCTGCTGGTTTTTTGTAGGAAATCAGCAGCTGTTTTTTGCTTTCTAAAAAATTGGAACAATTTTTTTCAAAAAAGGGTTGCATTTTCTCGTGAAATGTTATATAATTATAATCAGGCAGTTCAAAGAAATTGTGCAAGTTGCAAATTGCTTATCTGCTACTTCATTTTAATAAGACTGGAGCGAAGAAAAAATGCAAACAACTATGACGAAAAATATCGCACTCGCCGGGCATGCCGGTTCTGGAAAAACAACTTTGTGTGAAGCCCTGCTCTATCAGAGCGGTGTCACAGAACGGATTGGAAAAATCACAGAAGGCAACACGGTTTCTGACTATACAGCGGAAGAAATCAAGCGGAAATCCTCCGTTTATACAACACTTTCCACCATTCGCACCGATGCTTTACAGGTCAATCTTTTGGATACACCCGGAATGTTTGACTTTGCCGGAGAGATGACCGAAGGAATTTATGGCAGTGATTGCACCTTGATTACTGTTTCGGGGAAATCTGGCGTTCGAGTTGGAACGCAAAAGGCATATGATTGTGCAGTTGCACTCGGAAAGCCTCGGATGTTCGTTGTCACAAAGCTGGATGATGACAATGCAAATTTCTATAACGTTCTGACAGATTTGAAGTCGAAATTTGGTTCTACGGTTTGTCCGGTTGTTGTGCCAGTAATTGCAGACCGAAAGATTATCTCTTATGTCAACCTGATTGAAATGAAAGCTTACCGCTATGATGAAGCTGGAAAAGCAGTAGAAACGGAGATGCCGACCGCAGCAGTTTCGGAAAAGATGGGCTATCGAATGGATGGCTTGATTGAAGCCTTCTCAGAAGCCGTTGCAGAAACCGACGAAGCATTATTTGAGAAGTTTTTCTCTGGTGAACCGTTTACACAGAAAGAACGAATTGATGGCATTCACAACGGCATCAAAACCGGAATTATCACGCCAGTGACCTGTGTTTCTGCTGCAACTTTGGCGGGCGTTGATATGTTGATGAAAGAATTAGAATTGTTAGTGCCATCTGCTCCAGAGCAGGCGTTGGCATTGGATGCAGCCGGTGAGCCAGTCGAGATTTCTTGCACACCAGATGCACCAACCAAGGCGGTTATTTTTAAGACTGCCGTTGACCCATTTGTCGGAAAACTTTCTTTCCTGAAAGTGCTCTCCGGTTCTCTGAAAAGTGGCGTGGAATTGGTGAATGCAACAGACGGCAGTACGGAAAAAATCGGTAAGTTGTTAGAACTATGCGGAAAGAAACAGACTGAAAAGGCAGAAGCTGTTTGTGGCGATATTGTTGCAGTTGCAAAGCTGCGTGCTCATACAAATGATACCCTTTGTGCATCGGAACAAGTTGTTTCCATGGAAGCACCGGAGTACCCGTTGCCTTGCTATCGTATGGCAATACAGCCAGCTGCAAGAGGGGATGAAGCAAAGGTTGCCAGTGCGATGCAGAAAATCTTAGAGGAAGATCAGACACTTTCTTATGAGCAAGACCCTACTACAAAAGAAGCAATTCTGAGTGGTTTAGGAGAACAGCACTTGGCAGCGGTTGTTTCTCGGTTGCAGTCTGATTTTGGTGTATCTGTTACATTGAAAACGCCAAAAATCGCATATCGAGAAACCATCCGGAAAAAAGTAAAAGTACAAGGGCGATATAAGAAACAATCCGGCGGGCATGGACAGTATGGTGATGTTTGGATTGAATTTGAGCCGTGCGTATCAGATGATTTGATTTTTGAAGAACGGGTATTTGGCGGAGCAGTTCCGAAGAACTTCTTCCCAGCAGTAGAAAAAGGCTTACAGGATTCTGTAAAAAAAGGCGTTTTAGCTGGCTTCCCAGTTGTTGGACTGAAAGCAATTTTGGTAGATGGCTCTTATCATCCGGTTGATTCTTCTGAAATGTCCTTCAAAACCGCTGCTTCCTTGGCATATAAAGAAGGAATGCGGCTGGCAGAACCGGTTCTGTTAGAGCCAATCGGTACATTAGACGTTGCTGTTCCGGATGAAAATACAGGCGATATGATGGGCGAACTGAACAAGCGACGTGGTCGTGTGCTTGGAATGCAGCCATCGAAAAAATCTAGTATGACGGATATTTTGGCAGAAGTTCCAATGCGAGAAATGAATGATTTTGCATTGCTTTTGCGGCAGATGACGCAGGGAAGTGGATGGTTTACCTTGAAGCCACTGCGATATGAACCGTTGCCATCCAACTTGGTAACAGAAGTCATTGTTTCGGAATCTGACCAAACATAATTCTATTATTCCTAATAATAAAGAAACCCCTCCCTCAGGAATTATTCTTGAGGGAGGGGTTTCTGTTATTTATAGAGAAATAAAGTTAAATCTTCGGCAGATTTTCCAGAGATTTCTGCAATTCTGCATCTGTCGGAATATAGTCAGACATCTTTCCATCATTGAACTTTTCGTAAGCATACATATCAAAGTAACCCGTTCCAGTCAAACCAAACAGAATGGTCTTTTCTTCGCCGGTTTCCTTGCAACGTAATGCTTCGTCAATTGCAACCTTAATGGCATGGCTGCTTTCCGGAGCAGGCAAGATGCCTTCTACTCGTGCAAACTGTTCTGCAGCAGCAAATACAGCTGTCTGTTCAACAGAAGTTGCTTCCATCAAACCCTGGTCGTACAGTTCAGACAAGGTTGCACTCATACCGTGATACCGCAAACCACCTGCATGGTTCGGAGCTGGCATGAATCCACTACCCAGTGTATACATCTTCTGCAACGGGCAAACCTTACCAGTATCACAGAAATCATAGGCATAAACGCCACGAGTCAAACTCGGACAAGATGCCGGTTCAACTGCAATAAAACGATAATCTGCTTCACCACGCAGCTTTTCACCCATAAACGGAGAAATCAAACCGCCCAAGTTAGAGCCGCCACCAGCACAGCCAATGATAATATCCGGATGAATGCCGTACTTATCCATTGCTGTTTTGGTTTCCAATCCAATGACAGACTGATGCAGCAATACCTGCGACAATACAGAACCCAGCACATAGCGATAACCTTCTTGTGTAGTCGCTGCTTCTACTGCTTCTGAAATGGCACAGCCAAGGCTACCATTTGTACCCGGGAATTCTTCCAGGATTTTTCTGCCGACTGCGGTCTTTGTAGATGGGGAAGGGGTTACATTTGCCCCATATGTCCGCATAACTTCCCGACGGAATGGCTTCTGTTCATAAGAAACCTTTACCATGAATACCTGACAATCCAGTCCCAGATATGCACAAGCCATAGAAAGTGCAGTACCCCATTGACCAGCACCGGTTTCTGTGGTAACACCCTTCAAGCCCTGCTGCTTTGCATAATAAGCCTGTGCAATTGCAGAATTTAGCTTGTGGCTACCGCTGGTATTGTTTCCTTCAAACTTATAATAAATCTTTGCCGGTGTACCCAGCTTCTTTTCCAAGCAGTATGCACGAACCAGCGGAGATGGACGATACATCCGGTAGAAATTCAAAATTTCCTGCGGAATATCAATATATGCAGTTGTGTCATCCAATTCCTGCTTTACGAGTTCCTTGCAGAAAACAGCTTCCAACTCTTCTGCGGTAACTGGCTGTTTGGTTACCGGATTCAACAGCGGAGCAGGCTTTTTCTTCATATCAGCACGTACATTGTACCACTGTTTCGGCATTTCGGATTCTTCCAGATAAATTTTGTATGGGATTTCTTTTGACATTACAAAATACTCCTTTCATAGAAAAGCGGCAAACAAAAATCGTCTTTTGCATACCAGCCGCTTTTTGAATAAAAAGTTGCCGGGACAAAAGACGATTACCATTCGATTCTTCTGCGGTACCACCCTGCTTGATACAGTATTCTGTATCCACTCTAGCTTGATGACGAAAGCTACCCCGTCGCACCTACTACATTTTTCAATGATTCGGATTGCCCTCCAACGTCCATTCCCATTTTCCGTTTGCATTGCATTCCCACCATCTGCAACTCTCTGTGGCAACCTTGAAAATCGTACTTACACGTTATCTGCGGTTTCTACTTACTAGTTTACCATAAAAAACGACCATTGTCAATGTGCTTTTTTATTTTTATGCAAGTTGCAATAAAGAAGCATCAAAATTTGTGCAAAATATCTGTTTATCTCTGTTGAAGCTGTGCACGAATCCAAGCTGGAACAGTTTCCGGTTTCATTCCCAACACATAGGAAAATTCCTGCTCTACTAACTTTTTGGCTGTCTGTCGCATTCGTTCTTCTACGATTGGTAATTTCCGATGTTTTTGCATCATATGCAGCATAGATAAGATTTCCTGTTCATTGCCATTTTTCAAAATGGTTTTAAAATGTGCAGTTCGCTGATGTTGATTGTGAATCCATGGTTCATCTTCTTGTGCGGATAATTCATGCAACAGTTCTGTAATGGCTTCTTTTGTCAACAATGGTCGAATCCGAACAGGGTCATTTTCAATCGGAACGAATAGTGTTGTGCCTTTTTCAAAAATCGGCTGCAACACATAATATTTCTGATGTTGGTCTTCGGTGAATTGTTTTTCTTGGATGTCCTGAATTCGGCATACGCCAGTTGTAATATGCATAACAACGCTATGAATCGGGTATTCCATGATTGCACCTCCTTGGTACTAACGCAAAAAAGCGTAAATCCATTTTGTACGGATTTACGCTTTTCGCAACACGACATTCCTGATATAATTCTATGATATCACATCAAAAATGAGATGTCAAGGATTCTCGTTCAACTTTGTGAAAATCGCTAGAAAGCAAGCATTTTGATTTTGTGAAAATGTACCATGTCTTTACAGATTCAAAGATTATTGATTTGATTGAACATTTCCTGCATTTTCAAATCAATCGACGCAATGGTTTCTGCACAGTGCTTTAATTCACCGGTCAAGGAACTGGAAGCAGTGGCATTTCCAATGGATTTATAATGCAACTGATGCTCCAAACTTGCCCAAAAATCCATTGCAATGGTACGAATTTGAATTTCCACCGGAGCAATTTGCTTGCCAGTAGAAGTATAAATCGGGACTTCAATAATCATATGAAAGCTGCGGTATCCATTTGGCTTTGGATTTTTGATATAGTCCTTGGTCTTTACCAGATGAAAATCTTTATGAACGGTCAGCAAATCAGCCAGTGCATAAATATCATCAATATAACAGCAAATGACACGCACGCCTGCAATATCCTGCAAATGTTCCCGTGCAGATTCGGGAGAAACTGCAAAGCCTTTTCTTTGCAGTTTCCCGATAATGCTCTGTGGGGTTTTGATACGGCTTTCAATACTATGAATCGGATTTCTCTGAAAACGCATATTAAATTCGTTGTTCAAAATATTAAGCTGCGTTTTTACAACATTGATTGCAGAATCATACAAGTGTTCAATTTCCAAAAAAGAATAGAACACGTTCTGCAGTTGTACTTCTTTTTGTTCTGGTACAATGCCTTTTATGGCATCTAAATAAAATTCTTTGTCATCCATGATTCTGATCCCTCGCAAATGAGAAAAAACAGTCGGATTCGTATGAAAAAGATTATGGAAGCAGACGGTTGATATCTCTCGGGAACATACTTGCCTGACGCACGTTGGACAGACCCAGCAGCTTCATGACAAACCGTTCCAGACCAATTCCAAGACCACCATGCGGCGGCAGTCCATACTTATGTGCTTCTAGATAGTAATGGAAATCATCCGGATTCAAGCCCTGTGCAATCATCTTGTCTACCTGTTCCTGATAGTTGTGGATTCTCTGACCACCACTGGTGATTTCCAGACCACGGAACAGCAAGTCAAACTTATAAGCCAATCTCGGATCTTCCTTAGAATTCATTGCATAGAACGGCGGTTTCGAAGAAGGGAAGTGGGTAACAAAGATGAAATCACTGTCAAATGTTTTCTTTGCATATTCACAAAGAGCAACTTCATCTTCCGGTTCGAGGTCGAGCTTATTCTTAGAACCCTTGTTTCCGAGGATTTCCTTTGCTTCCAAGAGGGTAACACACGGAATTTCCTTGACAACCGGAACATCTGCGTGCAGCATTTCCAATTCATGTGCATAGTGTTCCTGCAAGTAAGAGAAGATATAGCGAATGGTTGCAGTTTCCATTGCCATAACATCATACATGCTGTCAATGTAGCCCATTTCAAAGTCCAGACCAATGTATTCATTGATATGTCTGGAGGTTGCGTGCTTTTCTGCACGGTAAACCGGAGCAATTTCGAATACCCGGTCAAAGAATGCAACAGCAGTCTGCTTGTAGAACTGTGGCGACTGGTTTAAGAATGCTGGCTTGTCAAAATATTCCAGATGGAAGATATTTGCACCGCCTTCTGCACCCTGTGCAACAATCTTCGGGGTGTGAATTTCAGTAAAGCCCTGAGAAAGCATAAACTGCCGGAAACCGTTTGCAACGCCTTCCTGAATCTTAAAGATGGCACGTTCATTCACATTTCTCAGAGAAACAGCACGGTTGTCCAGATTGATATCCAAAGAGCAGCTCAGTTTCGGATTGAAAATCTTCAGCGGAACTTCTTCGTTGGATGCAGAAATTACGGTCAAGTGCGTCAACTGTAATTCCAGACCGCCAACAGCCTTTTCATTTTCCTTTACGATACCCGTTGCAGATACAAAATTGCCTTCCCGAATGCCGTCCATCTTTTCTGCACAATTAGACGGGTCATAAATTGCCTGCATGAGATACCGACCCGTTCTCAGAATGATAAATGCAAAGCTGCTCATCTGGCGAACCTTATGAACGCAAGCCTTCAGACTGATTTCTTCCCCAATCTGGTTTCTTGCTGCTTCATAATCGAATTCTGGAAGCAATGTATTGCCATCTACTTGCAGAATGTTGTCCTTTACAGTTGGACGATAAGCGGCATCGTTGTGATATTCGGTATATGCAACTTCTTCCGGAGCAGTTTCTGTCTTTGCTGCTGTTTCTTCTGCAACCGTTTCTTTTGCAGCAACTGGCTGCTTCAAAGCAGCTTCCAGTGTTTCCTTGATTACCTTTGGTGTACAAATACCACGCAATGCCTTGGTGCATTGCCCCATCAGGAAGCCAAATACTTTCTGTTCACCGTTCTGATACTGAACCACTGCGGTTTCATTTGCAGAGAGAATCGCTGCAATCTGTTCTTTTGCTTTTGCAAGGTCGTTGACGATCAGCATACCCTGCTTCTTTGCAATGCTTTCTGCATCTTCTCCAGTTTCTACCATAACACGCAGAATTTTCTTTGCGTCATTCTTAGAAACCTTTTCGGTATCTGCCATTTCTACCAGCTTTGCAAATTCAGAAGCGGAGAATGGCAAGGTTTCCATTGTAACTTCGCCCAAATTGATTCGACGCATCAATTCCCCGATGATGAAGTTTGCAAGGCTCTTCGGTGCAGCATAAGTTTTCATAGCATCCTCAAAGAAATCAGAAACTCGCTTCTGGTTTACAATGATTTTTGCATCTGCTTCGGAAAGTCCATAAGAATGAATATACCGCTGCAACCGTTTATGTGGCAGTTCCGGCAGCATATTCTTGATATTATCAAGCATTTCATCGGTAAAGTTTACCTGCAAGATATCCGGTTCTGGGAAGTACCGATAATCGTGTGCATTTTCCTTACTTCTCATAGAAGTAGTTTCGCCCTTGTTATCGTTGAACCGACGTGTTTCCTGAATGACCCGCTTACCAGCATCCAGCAACCGAGATTGCCGCTTGATTTCATAGTTAATGGCACGGGTGATTGCTTTCAGGGAGTTCAGGTTCTTGATTTCTGCACGAGTACCCAGTTCTTTATCATCTGGCTTCATGATGGAAATGTTGACATCGCAACGCAGAGAACCCTGCTCCATCTTACAGTCACAAACTCCTGCATATTGCAGCAGCAGGCTAATTTTTTCTACAAATGCCTTTGCTTCTTCCGCAGAGCCGATATCCGGTTCTGTTACGATTTCAATCAGCGGAATACCGCAACGGTTATAGTCTGCCAGAGAAACAGCGTTGAAATCATCATGAATCAGCTTACCAGCATCTTCTTCCAGATGAATCCGGTTGATTCGGATGTTTTTCTTTCCTTTTTCTGTTTCAATTTCTACCAAACCATCAATACACAGCGGACGCTGCAACTGAGAAATCTGATAAGCCTTCGGCAAGTCCGGATAAAAATAGTTTTTCCGGTCAAATACAGAAAATTTATTGATGTTGCAGCCCAGTGCAAAACCAGCCTTTACAGCATACTGTACAGCGGTCTGGTTGATGACTGGCAGTGTTCCCGGCATACCCGTACAAACCGGACAGCAACGGGAGTTCGGGCTGCCGCCGAATTCTGCACTACAAGTACAGAATACTTTTGATTTTGTCAGCAGTTCCGCATGAATCTCCAGACCAATAACAGGAATATATGATGACATTATAATATGACCTCCTGAGAATTAAAGTGAAAGGGACGGGGTTCTCAGTGTAAACTGCTGAGAAAATGCATCTGCAACTTGCAGAATGGTAGCTTCATCGAACTGTCTGCCCGTTAAAGACATACCAATTGGCATACCAGCTTCATCATAACCGCATGGGGTTGAGAGAGAAGGCAGTGCTGCAATGTTTGCAGTAACAGTGCAAATATCCGCCTGATACATCTTAACCGGATCAGAGATATTTTCATGAATATGATAAGCAACCGTTGGGGTAGTCGGTGTCAGCATAACATCGCACTTTTCAAAGATTGCAGCATATTCAGCGGAAATCTTTTGCCGCAGTGCCATTGCCTTTCCATAGTATGCATCGTAGTAACCACTGGACAGTGCATAGTTTCCGAGCAGGATTCTTCTCTTTACTTCAGAGCCAAAGCCTTCGCTTCTGGAATTGCAAATCAATTCATTGAAGTTTTCGCCAATCTTACTTCTATGACCATACTTAATACCATCATAACGGGACAGGTTAGAAGATGCTTCTGCGGAGGCAATCAGGTAATAAGCTGCAACTGCATACTTCAAGCTCGGCATATTGCAGGAAACCAGTGTTGCACCCATTTTTTCATAGGTCTTTGCAGCTTCCATAACAGCATTGCGAATGCTGTCGTCAATTCCTTCGCCGAAGAATTCTTCTGGCAATGCAATTTTCATGCCCTTGATGTCTGTTCCAATCTTTGCAGTATAATCTTCCACCGGCTTCTTGGAAACTGTTCCATCATGTGGGTCATAACCTGCAATCGCATTCAGGAGCAGGGCACAATCATACGGACTCTTTGCAATCGGTCCAATCTGATCCAGAGAGGATGCAAATGCAATCAAGCCATATCGGGAAACACGACCATAAGTCGGCTTCAATCCGGTAACGCCGCAGAATGCAGACGGCTGACGAATCGAACCACCTGTATCCGACCCCAATGCAGCAGTTGCAAGAGAAGCGGATACACACGCAGCAGAGCCACCAGAAGAACCGCCCGGTACACAATCCTTTCCGAATGGATTCTTTGTCTTTGCAAATGCAGAAGTCTGTGTAGAACCACCCATTGCAAATTCATCCATGCTGGTTTTGCCGAGCATAACTGCATTTTGTGCGTTTAACTTTTCCATAACGGTTGCATTGTACGGCGGAATGAAATCCTCCAGCATTTTTGATGCACACGTTGTACGAACGCCATCCGTACAAATGTTATCCTTAATCGCGAGCGGAATTCCGCAGAGCGGAGCAGCAGTTCCGTCATCAATTTTCTTTTGTGCAGTTTCTGCATTCTGATATGCCTGCTCCTTGGTGACTGTAATATAGCTTTGCAGAGCAGGATCATATGTTTCAATTCGATTCAGATAGCATTCTGTCAGTTCTTTTACAGAAATTTCGTGACGATCCAGCAAATCCCGCTGTTCACGAATGCCCATTGTTGTAATATCCATATGGCTTTTTCACTTAATAAAAAGTGAATCTCCTTTCCTATTATTCTACGACCTTCGGTACGACGAAGCAATTTTCATCATTGACAGCATTTTGCAGAATTTTTTCTGTTGGGAAGCTCGGTACACTGAAATCTTCCCGCAAGTCATTCAGATAGACATTTTTATTATCTGCGACTGCATCATAAGTGATGTCAATTTCTTTTACCGTGTCCATGATTGCAATGATACTGGTCATATCCTTTGCCATTTGTTCCAGTTCTTCCGGAGAAAAAGCGAGTTTGCCCAGTTCTGCCAGATAGGAAACCATGTTCAAATCCAATTCTAAAACCTCATTTCTCAACAGATTTCCCGACAATTGCTTGAAAAACGGCAACTGCAAAGAGAATCTGTTTTCTGTATTCTGATAAATTATAACACATATACAGGCGTTTTGCAAGTTTTTTCTTGAACAGAATCCAAATTTTCTGGCGGAACGAAAAAAATTTGCATTATGCCTTGATTTATGACGGATTTTTTTGTATAATAAGAGAAGCGTATCAAGAAGGAGGATTGTATTATGCTGACTTTTTCAAAAATGCATGGGATTGGAAACGATTATATTTACATCAATTGTTTTCAAGAAACCGTAACCGACCCGGAAAAGCTCTCTATTTTTATGAGCAATGTTCGGTTTGGTGTTGGTTCGGATGGGCTGGTATTGATTTTACCGTCTGAAGTCGCTGATTTCAGAATGCGGATTTTCAATGCAGATGGTTCAGAAGCCATGATGTGTGGAAATGCAACTCGCTGTGTCGGAAAATATGTTTACGAACACGGCATGACAGACAAAACCGAAGTATCCTTGGAAACCAACTCCGGTATTAAGTACTTAACCCTTTATGTCAACGAAGCAACCAACAAAGTGGATGCTGTAAAGGTGGATATGGGGAAGGCAATTTTAAAACCGGCAGAAATTCCGGTGGCAGATGATGGCGACCGCTTTATTGCAAAGCCAGTTGTCGTAGATGGTGTTTCCTATGATATGACTTGTGTTTCCATGGGAAATCCCCATGCGGTTGTATTCTTACCGGAAATTGATTCTCTGGATTTAGAGAAAATGGGACCTTCTTTTGAACATCATCCATTATTCCCGAATCGGGTCAATACAGAATTTATTCGGGTGATTGATGATCATACGCTGCAAATGCGTGTTTGGGAACGGGGAAGCGGTGAAACATTCGCTTGCGGTACAGGTGCTTGTGCAGCAGCAGTTGCTTCTGTTCTGAACGGCTATTGCAAACGGGAGCAGGAAATTCTGATTCACCTGCGTGGCGGTGATTTACGGATTATCTATCACAATGACGAATCTGTCACCATGATTGGACCTGCAACCTTCATCTTTGAAGGAAAAATGGAATATCCGGTATGATAAGCCGATTTTCTATGATTGAAATTAATTAAAGGAGAGATTGAAATGCCAACCATTAACGAAAACTTTCTGAAGTTGGAAAAGAACTATCTGTTTATCAACATCGCAAAAAAAGTCAATGCGTTCCTGAAAGAACATCCGGAAGCTGACTTGATTCGGATGGGCATCGGAGATGTTACCCTGCCAATCGCACCAGTTTGCGTAGAAGCAATGAAAAAAGGTGCAGATGAAATGGGTGTCAAGGAAACCTTTAAGGGTTATGAAGACAGTGGTACAGGTTATGATTTCCTGAAGCAGGCAATCGCTGACTATTATCAGCAGTACGGTGTTACCTTATCTCTGGATGAAATCCGTGTAAATGATGGTGCAAAGTCAGACTGCGGTAATATTGTTGATATCTTCGGTGATGACAATGTTGTTATGGTAACAGACCCAGCATATCCGGTTTATGTAGATTCCAACAAGATGGATGGCAGAACCATTATTTATGCAAATTCCAATGAATCCAACGGATTTGCAGCTATGCCGGACTTTTCTGTTCATGCAGATTTGATTTACCTCTGCTCTCCGAACAATCCGACTGGTTCTGTTTATACGAAAGAACAGCTCAAGACTTGGATTGATTATGCAAAGCAGAACAAGGCAATCATTATCTATGATGCTGCTTATGAAGCATTTATCACACAGCCGGATATTCCGCACAGCATTTTTGAAGTAGAAGGTGCAAGAACGTGTGCAATTGAAATGTGCTCACTGTCCAAGACGGCTGGATTTACTGGTATGCGTTGCGGTTATACGGTTATTCCGAACGAATTGACCGTAACTGCTTCTGATGGAACGGTTGTCAGCATCTCTCAGATTTGGGGCAGACGGCAGGGAAGCAAGTTCAATGGTGTTTCTTATCCGGTACAGTGTGCAGCTGCTGCTGTTTTCACAGAAGAAGGCAGAAAGCAGATTCAGAAGAACATTGCTTACTATCAGGAAAATGCAGCCATTATCAGCAAAACCATGGATGAACTGGGAATCCCGTATACAGGCGGCGTAAACTCTCCGTATATTTGGTTCCAGTGCCCGAATCACATGTCCAGTTGGGAATTCTTCGATGAAATGCTGCATAAAATTGCAGTGGTCGGCACACCGGGCGAAGGCTTTGGTAAGAATGGCGATGGCTGGTTCCGTCTGACTGCATTTGGTGATCGGGAACGCACAAAGGAAGCCATGGAACGCTTCAAGAAAATGTTACAGAAATAATTTGGAGGATTATCATTATTATGAGAGCAGTAATTACAGTAATCGGTAAGGATAACGTTGGTATTTTACATAAGGTCAGCGGTGTTTGTGCAGAATATCAGGCAAACGTTTTGGAAGTAACCCAGAGCGTTTTGCAGGATATGTTTGCAATGATCATGATGGTAGACATCACAAAGATGACAGCAGACTTTGCAAAGCTGAGCGATCAGTTGACTGCATTGGGAGAAGAACTTGGTCTTTCTGTTCACTGCATGCACGAAGACATTTTTAACGCAATGCATCGAATCTAAGGAAGGGAACAAGAAACATCATGAATAATGCAATCTTTAATGCCGGGGACATTCTGGAAACCATTCGTATGATTCAGGATGAATGCTTGGATATTCGTACAACCACGATGGGAATTTCTCTTCTGGATTGTATTGATTCCGACATTCATAAGGCTTGTGATAAGGTTTATGACAAAATCACAAGACGGGCAGAAAAGCTCGTTTCCACCGGTGAAATCATTGAAAAGGAATATGGCATTCCGATTATTAACAAGCGAATTTCAGTCACTCCGATTGCAATGCTGGCAGCAGCTTGCCCGAACGAAAGTCCAGTACTGTTTGCAAAGACTTTGCAGCGTGCAGCAGAAACCTGCGGTGTAAACTTCATTGGCGGTTATTCTGCACTGGTACATAAGGGTTTTAGTGCAGGCGACATTGCTCTGATTCGTTCCATTCCGGAAGCACTGGATATTACAACACGCCTTTGCTCATCTGTCAATGTTGGTTCTACTAAGAGCGGGATTAACATGGATGCTGTAAAGATGATGGGTGAAATCATTCTGGAATCTGCCAAGCTGACTGCTGACCGGCAGTGTGTTGGCCCATCTAAGCTGGTTGTATTCTGTAACGCACCGGAAGATAATCCGTTCATGGCAGGTGCATTCCACGGTGTCGGCGAATCGGATTGTGTCATCAATGTTGGCGTTTCTGGGCCTGGCGTTGTTCGCTCTACGATTTCCAAGTATCCGGATGCTTCCATCAACGAACTGGCAGACATCATTAAAAAGACTGCATTCAAGATTACTAGAATGGGTCAGCTGGTTGGTAAGCGAGCTTCTGAAATGCTCGGCGTAGAATTTGGCATTGTAGACCTTTCTCTCGCACCAACTCCAGCAGTTGGGGACAGTGTTGCACACATTCTGGAAGCAATGGGTCTGGAAATCTGCGGTACACATGGTACAACTGCTGCTTTGGCAATGCTGAACGATGCCGTTAAGAAGGGCGGCGTTATGGCATCCTCTAGTGTTGGCGGTCTGTCTGGTGCATTCATTCCGGTTTCTGAAGATGCTGGTATGATTGATGCTGCGGTAGATGGCACATTGACTTTGAGCAAACTGGAAGCAATGACAGCTGTATGCTCCGTTGGTTTGGATATGATTGCAATTCCGGGCGATGTAGACCCGACTACCATTTCTGCAATTATTGCGGATGAAATGGCAATTGGTATGGTAAATACCAAGACAACAGCAGTTCGTGTCATTCCGGCAATTGGCATGAAGGAAGGCGACATGCTGGAATTTGGCGGATTGTTCGGTAGTGCTCCGGTTATGCCAGTTAGCAAGAAATCTTCTGCTCGGTTTATCAATCGTGGCGGTAAGATTCCAGCTCCGATGCAGAGCTTAAAGAACTAATGCAGAAACAATATCATATTGCGGTAATTGGCGGCGGTGCTTCTGGCTTACTTGCCGCCATTGCTGCAAAAATAGAAGGTGGAGCAGGTTGCAGTGTTGTCATTCTGGAACGAAATGACCGGATTGGTCGGAAAATTCTTTCAACAGGGAACGGCAGATGCAATCTTGGGAATACTGTAATCCAGAAGGAAAATTACAGTGGTTCTTTATTGGAAAAAGCCTTTGCAATTTTTCAGCAAGCACCGAAAACAGAGGATTATTTTCGTCAGATGGGGTTGATTTGTAGGGAAGAGGAACACCGCTTATATCCCTATTGCAATCATGCCAGTGCTGTATTGGACAGCTTACGCTTACAAGTTGAACTTTACGGAATTGCAGTACAATGTAACTGCCAAATTCAGAATCTGATTCCGAAAAAGCATGGGTTTTTGTTGCAATCAGATACAGAATCTTACTTTGCGGAGCAGGTAATTTTTGCTTGTGGGGGATATGCAGCCCCTGCACTTGGAACAGATGGTTCTGCATATGCAATGCTGAAAGATTTAAAGATTGCCATTCGTCCTTGTACGCCTGCACTTTGTTTTCTAAAAACAAAGACAGAATTGGTTCGTGCATTGAAAGGGATTCGATTGCTTGCAAGTGTATCGCTCTATGAAAACGGCGTTTTAAAGCGTCAGGAACGTGGGGAAGTGCAGTTTACAGAACAAGCATTATCGGGTATTTGTATATTCAATCTGTCTGCATACTGTGATAAGCTGTCACACGCAACGTATACAGTAGCGTTGGACTTATTGCCGGATTGGGATTTAGAACAGGTTTATGCGTTTCTGTGGGAACTATATGCACTGCGTGGGACGTTATCAGTAGAAGAATTTTTCACAGGTGTATTTCAAAGAAGAGTGGGTTTGCAAGTCTTAAAGCAATGTGGAATTTTACAAAAAGAATCACGATTGATTGCTTCCTGTACACCAAAGGAAATAGAACAATTAGCATCTTTTTTGAAAGCATGGAAATTTCCAGTCATCGGAAAAGGGGACTGGAAGAACGCACAAATTTCCTGTGGTGGTATTATATCCGAAGAAGTATCCACTAACTTGGAATCAATTCGTTATCCGGGATTATATTTTAGTGGGGAAGCGTTGGATTTGCAAGGGGATTGCGGTGGCTATAACTTAAATTGGGCATGGGTATCCGGTTGGTGGACGGGGACACATGCAGCAAAAGAATGGAAACAAAAGCATGATTAAAATCAGCGAAATCAAAATGCCAGTCGGTTATACAGAAGAGATGGTAACCGCTAGCATTCTAAAAAAATTGCATTTAAAGAACGATACTGCTCTTACATGGAACTATTTTAAAAAGTCCATTGATGCCAGAAAAAAGCAGCAAATTCAATATCAAATCTCTGTTCTCGTTTCTCATCCAAATGAACAAAAGTTATTGCAACAGGCAAGTGCTAGAAAAGAAAAAAACATCACATCTTATCAGCCTTATGTTTATCCGATTCCGTCTATTTCTAAAAGACCGGAAAATCGTCCGGTGGTTGTTGGATTTGGCCCAGCTGGTATGTTTGCCGCTCTTGTTTTAGCAAAAGCAGGGTTACAGCCATTGGTGTTAGAACGAGGAAAATGTGTCGAAGAACGAAAAAAAGATGTTCTGGATTTCTGGGAAAATGGCGTTTTGCATACAGATTCCAACATTCAATTTGGAGAAGGTGGAGCAGGCACTTTTTCGGATGGAAAGCTAACAACCGGCATTAAAGATTCTCGTATTCGTTTCATTTTAGAGACATTTGTTGCTTGCGGTGCACCGTCCGAAATTTTATACCTTGCAAAGCCACATATTGGAACAGACTATTTAGAGCAGGTTGTAAAGAATATTCGCTGCCAGATTCAAGAATTAGGGGGAGAAATTCTGTTTTCTGCACGATTTACAGGGTATCAAACAGACGAACAGGGAAGCTTGAAATCGATTTCATATGAAAAAGAGGGAAGTATCCGAGAACAACAGACGCAGCACTGTATTTTAGCAATTGGGCATAGTGCAAGAGATGTTTTTCAGCTGTTCTATGACAAAAATATCCCAATTCAGCAGAAAAATTTTGCAATGGGTGTTAGAATCGAACATTTACAATCTGACATCAATAAAAGTATGTATGGAACATTTGCCAAACAGTTACCAGCAGCGGATTATAAGCTCGCTGTTCATTTGCCATCTGGCTATGACTTATATACATTCTGTATGTGTCCGGGCGGAAATGTTGTTGCGGCAGCATCTGAAGAAGGTCATTTAGTTGTCAATGGCATGAGCAATCATGCAAGAGATGAGAGAAATGCAAATAGTGCATTGTTGGTTGGAATTTCTCCAAGAGTTCTTGCAAGTGAGCATCCATTAGCTGGCATGTTTTTACAACAGAAATTGGAACGACAAGCTTTTTTGGCTGGCGGTGGCAATTATGCAGCACCTGTTAGCTGTGTTGGTGATTTCTTGCAAAATCAAACATCTAGTTCTTTCGGAAAAGTAACACCAACATACCGACCGGGTGTAAAATTTGTAAATCCGAGAGAATATCTGCCGGAATTTATGGTACAAACCTTAAAAGATGGTATTTTAGAGATGGGCAAAAAAATTGCAGGATTCGATGATTCGGAAGCTATTTTAACAGGCGTTGAAACAAGAAGTTCGTCGCCAGTTCGAATTTTGAGAAATGAGAAATTGGAATGCATTGCAGTTGCTGGATTGTATCCATGTGGCGAAGGTGCTGGATATGCTGGCGGCATTACGTCGGCAGCTGTGGACGGAATCAAGTGTGCAGAAAAATTAATTGAAAAAATAGAAAATAACTGAGAAACCCCTTTCAAAAGGGGTTATATCCAATTGCACCAAATACAAATTTGGTGCAATAAGAAATCAAATTTGGAAGGGAAGTGCCATTTATGCCGATTGACCGCACCGCTTGTCCAGAATTTCTAAATGACTATATTCTATATCTTTCCATGTCCAAATCGCTTTCTCCTCGGACAGTTGAAGAATATTATCTGGACATTCGGCTGTTCTTACAATACATCCTGATGATGAAAGACAAACAATATGTGAAGCTGGACGAAATGGATATGCAGAAAATTTCTATTGTCGATTTTCCAGTTTCATTATTGGATACCATCAAGCTTCAGGATTTATATGAGTTTTTATACTATGTGACAGAATCCCGTGACAACCATGACCGTGCTCGTGGACGCAAAGTTTCTGCGATCAAAAGCCTATTCCACTATCTTTATGTCAATAAAGAACTGATTCACCAGAATCCAACAGAATATTTGGAACTGCCTTCTCTTAAAATGTCTCTGCCGAAATATCTAACTCTGGAACAAAGTAAATCTCTGCTGGAACATATGGATACTGCCTACCCAAAAAGAGATTACTGCATCATTACCCTATTTTTGAACTGTGGGCTACGATTAAGCGAACTGGTTGGTTTGAATTTAAATCATATCAATTTGAAAGAAACAAAAATGCGAGTGTTCGGAAAAGGCAGAAAAGAACGTATGGTTTATTTGAATCATGCCTGTATGAATGCATTGGATGATTATTTAGAGGCACGAAAGAAAATAAAAAACAGTCAAGAAGAACCTGCTTTGTTTTTAAGTAAACGTGGTTCTCGTATCAGCAAACGGCGTGTGCAGCAGATTGTAGAAGATGCCCTGCAACGGGCTGGATTATCCGGACAAGGCTATTCTACCCATAAACTTCGGCATACTGCTGCAACCTTGCTCTATCAGTATGGAAATGTAGATACATTGACCTTAAAAGAAATTCTAGGACACAAAAGCACTGCAACAACAGAAATCTACACGCATTTGTCAAATGCAATCCTACAAGAAGCCGCTGACCACTCTCCACTTGCCGAAATCATCAACCATCCAGCATCTGATGAATCAGAATCAGATGAACCTGATGTGGTATCTGTTGTTCTCCCAGATGTTTTGCCAGAAAATGAAAATAAGGAGTAATCATCATGATAAATGGTGTGATTTTTGATATGGACGGAACACTTTTGGATACAGAACGGGTTTTAATTCGTTGCTGGATTAAAAGTGCTGCTCTTCATGGATTTGAGATGAAAGAACAACACGCTTTAAATATCCGAAGCCTGCAATACCGCTTTGCAGAGCCATACTTGAAGCGTGTTTTCGGGGAATCTTTTGATTATATGGCGATTCGAGAAACACGGAAACAGTTATTTGCAGAAGAACTGCAAAAAAATGGAATCCCCGTAAAACAGGGCGTACTTCCCTTTTTGCAATTCTGTAAAGAACAACAAATTCCAACAGTTGTTGCAACTGCCACGCCAAAAGATCGAGCAACCAGATACTTAGAAGAAGTCGGATTTCTCCCCTATTTTACGGAGATTTTCGGCAGCAATCAAGTGAAAACAGGAAAACCGTTTCCGGATATTTACCAAGCGGCTGCACAATCTATCAATTGTGCACCTTCCGATTGCATGGCGTTTGAAGACGCTCCAAATGGCGTGCTCTCTGCATTTTATGCAGGCTGTAAAGTTGTCATGATTCCAGACTTATCGCAGCCAGATGAAATGTTACAGCCGTTCCTCTATGCAGTTGCACCAAATTTGGAACAGGCAATTCCGATTTTAAAGGAGGCGATACAACATGGATAAACCGAGAGTTTCGAAAATTTTCGATATTCCCCCCTACTACTATTTTGAGAGCGGAAACGATTATTCTGGAAGTAAGAATTTGAATCAGTTTAATTATAAGGTAGAATATGGAAAAGAAAATCTGACACTGAAAATCTGGCATGGAATGCTTTGCTCCGAAAAGGCAACCATAGAAATCGAGCAAACATATCCAAACAATGCAGAAGGTTTTCAAGAAATGATTCACTTTTTGGAAGAAACCTATCAAAAAGAACAGGCATAACAAAAACCGGCAGTGAAGACTTCCCTCTTCACTGCCGGTTTCGTATAAAATCATTTCACTCTTATAAAGTCTTGTCAACCCGTTCTACTTTCATCATGTTTGTAGAGTGAGAAACGCCAACTGGAACACCTGCTGTAATAACAACAATATCATCCTTGTCAACCAGATGATTTTCCAATGCTGCATCTACTGCGGCTTCAAATAATTCATCTGTATTCTGCTTTTCGCCAATCATCAGCGGATGAACACCCCAGCTCAGATTCATCTGCCGCCAAACCTGATCGCTAATGGTGCAGCTGATAATCGGACATTTCGGGCGATATTTCGAGATTTCTCTTGCTGTTACACCACTCATTGTTACAGTCAAAATTGCCTTTGCATCCAAGTCGTGAGCGGTTGTTACAGTTGCGTGAGCGATTGCATTTGAAATATCCTTGTTATACTGATAAGTTGCATGCATATGCTTATAGTCAATGTTGTCTTCTGTGGTCTTTGCAATCAAATCCATTGTCCGAACAACTTCTACCGGATAAGAACCAGCAGCTGTTTCACCAGAGAGCATAATCGCACTCGTTCCATCATAAATTGCATTGGCAACGTCGGTAATTTCTGCTCTGGTCGGTCTGGAATTTGTAATCATGGATTCCAGCATCTGCGTTGCAGTAATGACCTGCTTGCCTGCTTGATAGCCCTTCCGAATCAGTTCTTTTTGAACTGCCGGAATCTGTTCAAATGGAATTTCTACGCCAAGGTCACCACGAGCAACCATAATGCCATCTGCGGATTCCAGAATTTCGTCAATGTTCTTTACGCCTTCCAGATTTTCAATCTTTGCGATAATCCGAACATTGAACCAACCAAGGCTGTGCGTGTACTTTCTCAAATAGTCAATATCTGCGGACGTGCTGACGAAACTTGCTGCGATGAAATCAAATCCCATCTTCGCACCAAATTCCAAGTCGTTCCGGTCTTTTTCACTCAGATACGGCATAGAAAGCGTAACGCCTGGAACATTGATGCCCTTATTATTAGAGAGCACACCGCCGTGAATGACCAAGCAAGTAATTTCTGTTGAATTTACACGATTTACAACCATTTCAATGACACCATCGTTGATTAAGATGTGTGTTCCCGGCTTTACATCGTGCGGTAAATTTTTAAAGGATACACTTCCCCGTTCTGCTGTGCAAAGTACATCCTCTGTCGTCAGAACATAAGTGTCCCCATCGTGAATGGTGACTGGCTTGTCATCTACAAACTTTCCAAGCCGGATTTCTGGTCCTCTGGTATCCATCAGAGTTGCAATCGGCAGTCCAAGTTCTTCCCGTAACCGGACAACTTGTTCATACCGTTTCTGATGGGTTTCATAATCCCCATGGGAAAAGTTAAAACGAGCAACATTCATGCCAGCTTGCATGATTCTCCGCATAATGTCGTCATCATCGGTTGCTGGGCCAATTGTACAAACAATTTTTGTTTTTCTCATCATTCAACGCATCCTTTACATTATTTTTCTGCCAATGCAGAAAGTAAACAAAAAATATACACCATACCACTTAAATAATAACATATTTTTGTTAAGAATTCATGTATATTCTTGTAAATTCTCAATTATTTTTTTGATGTCGTTTATTCTGGGTCACTTTTTGTTTGTCTGATGAATCCATTCGATCAAATTTTCTGATAGGATTCTTCTGTTTTCATAATCAGTCAGTGAGAGTGCGAAGAATCGTTCCAATTCTTCTTCATGATCCCACATTGGGAAATCTACACCAAAGAAGCAATTCTCTGCTCCATAATGCCGAATAATCTCTCGCATCTTGTCCTTCGGCAAGAATGGCGAACAACTGCTGGTATCAAACCGTAGCCGTTCATCTGCCTTTAGATTGGCAACTGCCTCTTCCCAGCGTTCCCAACCACCGAGATGTGCTGCAATCACTCGCAGCTTCGGGAACTCTTTTAAAACCTTTGCTAAACGCTGCGGCTGAGAATATGTTTGATGTGGATCACCCATATGCATCAAAATCGGCAGTTGTGTTTCCTGAATGATTTCATATAGCGGATAAACTGCCAGATCATCAATATAAAACTTCTGAAAATCCGGATGCAGCTTAATTCCACGGAAGCCATGCTGCAAAATAAAATCCATGTCAGCTTGACAGTCGGGAGCAAATGGGTGCATGGCAGCGAATGCGATGCAATTGACATGGTCTTTGCAGCTATCCCACAAAAATTGATTGATTGCCTGAACTTGTGCAACATTGGTTGCCGTGGAGCAAATCAAATAGCCGTCAATACCAGCATTTGCACCGCTTTTCAGCAACTGTTCCATGCTGCCGATGTGCTGCATCGGCATGTCATCATAGAAAACAGAAATACTGCTGGTTGCCCGTTCTGCAATTTTATTTGGGAACACATGAGCATGTGCATCAAAAATCGTATACCCATTTTTCATATTCTGAATGCCTCTTCTCTTTTTATCAGGATATTACCTGCATTTTGGAACTTGCAAAGTTTGCCATGACTTTTTTCGTTCCAACTTGGTCAAATCCAATTTCCAGCATGGAATCATTTGCCATATCGGTGATAGAAAGAATCGTTCCTTCCCCGAAAATTTTATGCCGCACTCTTGTGCCAACTGAATAATTGACAGATTTTGCAGCAGTTTTTTGCGGATGATGATTTCTTCTGCTTGCAAGCTGCTGCTGTAGAGAAATTGACTGTACCATTTCCACTTTTCTTGTTCCTGCTGCGACATTTTTCTTGCTCTGAACCTGTTCCATGCAGTCGCCTTGAATTTCCCCTAAGAAACGGGAACGTGGATTGCTGGTCGTCATGCCAAATAACATTCGACGGTCGGTTGTGCTGACACAAAGCTGCTTTTTCGCTCTTGTGATGGCAACATAAGCCAGTCGGCGTTCTTCTTCCAAATCGTTTTCATCAAGAGAATTGATGCTGCGAGCACTTGGAAAAATATTTTCTTCCATTCCAATTAAAAAGACCGTTTTGAATTCCAATCCCTTTGCTGCATGAATGGTCATCATGGAAACCGTATCCGGTGCAGTTTCTGTCTGTTCTGCATCTGCATAGAGAGAAACTTCCTCTAAGAAATTTTCCAAAGACGGCAGTTCTGATTCCTTCATGTACTTCAAAATGTTGGATTTCAATTCCTGTACATTTTCCAGACGGATTTTTCCTTCTTCACCCATGTTCTTCAGATAATCTGCATAACCTGTTTTCTGTAACAAAAGGTCGAAAAATTCATCCAATTGCATGGTTTTCACTGCATTGGTCAATTCATCAATCATCAATGCAAATTTTTTCAGATGAGCCACTTTTTTGGATAATACTGGATATGTTTCTGAATCCCGCATAACATCAATCGGCGAAATTCCCAAATCTCTCGTAATGTTTTCGAGCATTTCCATGGTAGCATCTCCGATGCCACGCTTCGGCTCATTGACAATTCGCTTGAATCGAACCATATCGAATGGATTATACAGAATGGTCATGTATGCCAGAACATCTTTGATTTCTTTTCGGTCATAGAATCGTGTGCCGCCATAGATATGATACGGGATTTTTTCTTTTACAAACATCCGTTCTATGTTGTTAGACTGTGCATTCATCCGATATAAGACCGCAAAATCCTGATAAGAAGCACCATTCTGAACTTCTTTTTCAATTTTTTCTGCAACAAACCGTGATTCATCCGTTTCATCTACTGCTTTATACCAGATAATCTTCTTGCCGTCTTCCAAATCTGTCCAAAGTGTCTTTTCTTTTCTGCCTGCATTATGAGCAATCACATCATTTGCTGCTTCCAGAATGGTCTTTGTAGAACGATAATTTTGCTCTAAGCGAATGACAACTGCATTTTGGAACTGCTTTTCAAAATTGAGGATATTTTCAATGGTTGCTCCACGGAAGCGATAAATACTCTGGTCATCATCCCCCACCACGCAAAGATTCTGGTGCTTCTGGGAAAGCAATTGCACCAGACGGAATTGTGCATGGTTGGTATCCTGATATTCGTCCACCATGATATACCGGAACCGATTCTGATAGTATTCCAATTCTTCCGAGAATGATTCCAGCAGTTCTACTGTTTTATAAATCAAATCGTCAAAATCCAGTGCATTTGCAGACTTCAAGCGGTTCTGATACTCTTTATACAACTTCCCGATTACCATCTTGCGATAATCAGAACCAGCTTCGATACAAAAATATTCCGGTGAACACATCCGGTCTTTTGCAAGACTGATTTCTGTTAAAACAGCACGAGGCGGAAATTGCTTTTCTGAAACATCTGCATCTGCAATACAGGATTTCATTAGTCGCTGGCTGTCATCTGTATCATAAATGGTAAAATTAGAATCATACCCCAGTTTGGAAATGCTTCTCCGTAGGATTCTCACACATGCAGAATGGAATGTAGAAGCATGCAACATTGATGCACATTCTTCGCCAATTGCTTGCAGTAAGCGGCTTCTCAATTCGTTTGCGGCTTTATTGGTAAAAGTAATTGCAAGGATGTGCCACGGTTGAATGGGCTGCACAGCAAGGATGCTGCAAAGACGTTCTAAATCTGCTGGCTGCTTGTCCGCAATATAATCTTTTAAGTATGCTGCATCTTCTTTTGTAATGGATGCGTTTGCCTGTACCCAACCATCTCCAAAGTGAATCATCTGTACAATCCGGTGAATCATTGCGGTTGTTTTTCCGCTCCCTGCACCGGCTAAAACAAGAACGGGACCATTCACATGAAAAACCGCCTGCTGTTGTGGCGTATTCAAATTCTGAAAATAGTGATTCAGTGCCGCTCTTTTTAACTCAATGGTCGTTTCTTCTGCCATAATCCCTCTCCTAAATACAAATATTGCTTGATCAGAATTTCCTGTTTCTTTTCAAAGAACCGTTTTTCATGATAAAAAATAAGGAAACAATTTCTGCTCTTTTCTAAATCGAAACAACGTGCATTATTATTATAACGTACTGCCTTGCATTTGTCAAATCCATTTTGCAATTTATTTCGATACAAGAGCGTTCTTTTCAGGCATTTTGTTTTTTGTGGTTTACAATATAAATTCCCACACAAACGAAAATTAAAGCTGGGATTGTAAAAATATGAAAGGCATCTTTTTCTTTCAAGAAAATGGTAGAAATACAAACGCCGCAAATCGGATTCAAGAATCCAAAGACAGCAACCTTTGAAACAGGATTATATTTCAAAAGAAGCGACCATAACGAATAGGCTGCGGCAGAAACAAAGGAGAGGTAAAGAAGAATCGCAATAGCAGAACCGGTAATATGTTCCATTCTTCCGCCAAAGAGAAGCCCAACTGCGAACATAACTAATCCGCCGAACAAGAACTGCCAACCACTTAATAGGATTGGATTTTCAGAGGCAGCATATTTTTTCATCAGAACGGAAGAAAAGCCACTGGCGACCGTACACAAAAAAATAAATCCATCGCCCAGAAAGGAAAGATGAATACCGCCTTTTAATCCGTTTAAATTGCAAAGAATAATGCCTAAGAAGCCAATCACACAACCAAACAGCTTTGCCGCTGTCATTTTTTCAATCCGATAAACCAAGGTAGAAAGCAGAATGGCGATGAAAACATTTGCTGCAACAATAATGGCTGCATTTACACCGGTTGTATGGGCTAATCCGATATAATAGAAAAAATATTGTAAAATCGTCTGAAAAAGGCTGATGATACCAATTTTCGGAATGGTTTGTTTCTGCGGAATCAGTGCTTGTTTTGCAACAATACTACCGCCAACCAGTGCCATGACTCCAGCAATTGCAAAGCGGATTCCAGCAAACACCATCTGTGCTGCCCAATCCGCTGATGCAATCTGAAACAGTTCATATCCAATTTTGACTCCGGCAAAGGCACTCCCCCAGAGTGCAGAGCATAGAAAGGCAACGCCAGCGACCACCCACGTTTTTTGTAAAAATGACTTTTGCATATGTTCCTCCTGTAAAATAAAATTTCTTTTATTTTACCACGATTTTCATTCAAAAGTCAAGAAACGTCACGATTGATAGAAACTTTGCATTTTTTGCAGTTCTTCTCGTATCTCATCCACCAAGCTTTGTGGAGAAAGCACTTTCACCCAAGCCCCTTGCGATAATAAATACATGATAATTCCTCTGCCATGATTTACTTCTGCTTCAATGATGCTTTCTTTTCCGTTCTTCTCCACTACTTTTGCAGTTGGTAAACGGTCTAGGATTGCCTGCACAGAAAGCCCAGAAAACGAAAACCGGATTTTCTCCGTCTTACCCGGAAACATAAACTGATTCTTTTCCCGCAAGTCGCCCTCATCAAAATCATATTCTCGTTTTAAAGAAAACCGTTCTCGATGCGTTACAATGGACACAATTCGATCCACTCGAAAATATTTTGCACGACAAGTTTCATCATCTGCATCATAGGCAATCAAATAAAAATAGTATTCACTGAACAAAATAGATGCAGGACGAATTTTCCGTTTCACCTGCTCCCGATTCATCTTGTAATAGGTGATGGTCAAAATCTGCTTGTCTTCAATTGCCTGTATTAGTTTCCAAAGATAGTCTATGACCATATTACAATCCGACTTGATTTCATGATAATGATAAAGTTCTTTCCGAATGAGATTTTCAAATTGCTCTCGGTCTTTTGGCGTAGTCATTCGCTTTAATTTTGCAATGAGATTCAATAAATCCTCTTTTTGAAAGCAACGGCAGCCTAGAACCACTTTTACAAGGGCAAATAATTCTTTGTTCTCTAAAAAATCATCGGCATGCAGATAATATGCTTTCTCTTTGTGAGAATATAGCAATTCCGCATTCTGCATCAGTTCCCGATTTTCAGACAAAAACTGCTGAATCTCATTGATGTATCTGCCAATGGTCTTTGTAGAAACCTGATATTCCTCTGCAATCTTTTTTACTGAAATCCATTCCCCTCTCAGTGCTCGATAAAAAATTTCTAACGTACAACAATTTTTCGCTGATTCCATTTTCGTATCTCCTATTATCTTTTTTCTGTCTGGTAGCTGTTTTTTTGTAATTCTATTATAGCACATTTGACAGACAGCCCTCTGTCCGTTTAAAAATAATTTACAGATTTGATGCCATCAAAGCCCGTATTCGTTCTACATATAACTGCTGAATCGTTGAATCAGCACCAAGCCCCTGTAAAATTGCTTCTGTCTGATATCCATAGCGTTTTAGAACCTGCTCCCATGAATTTGGATTTTCTACTCCAATCATATCCGTTTGAGCATGCCAGCCAGCAACAAGCATCAACGGAACAAGGACTACTTTTCGATAATTGGTATGCTGTATTTCTCTTAGAACCACATCAAAAGATGGTTCGCCTTTCAATGTTGCAAGGAATACATTGAAATATCCCTGTTGCTGAATCCAGTCTTTCAGTATCTGATAAGTCAGATGTGGACCATGCCCCATCCAAAGATAGGCAACATCAGAACAAGAACAAATGTGTTGAATCGCATTCCAGAAAGCGGGAATTGCTTCTTGACTTTCTAATAAGGGTTTCCCTACCTTAAAAATAGAAAATACTTTCTGAAATGGTTGCACATCCGCTGAAAGCTGTGCATCTATCTTTCCAGTTGTCAAATAGAGTGGCTGACAATAGACATTTTGATAGCCAGCTTTTTGTAGATACTCCAACACCTCTGTAACAGAATGCACCTTTTCCCCCTGTTCTTTTCGCTTTTGAAGAATTATACGGCTGGAATATGCCGAATAAACATCACAATTTGGAAAAGCAGCTTGCATCTGTTTCTCAATGGCAACAATGGTTTTCTCTTCTTCCTCTTTCTCACGTGTTCCAACGCTAACCGTAACAATTGCGGTTCGGCATGGATTCTTGATATGATTCAAGTAAGCAGCTGTTCCCTGCTCCCGATAACAAGCCAACGCTTCTGGAGTAGATAGACTGGATAATAATTGTTTTCGTTTTCTAGCGTCAAAAATCCACTCTTTCCATTCTTCTCTTATCTGTACCTGTAATGAACAAAGCGGTTCATAAGCAGAAAGAATGGGCGTTACTTCCCTACAGATAGCCGCTGCTAAAGAAGGGCTACCTCCATTTGTACTAATTGCTGCTGTCAGATTTCCAGTAGTTGTATGAGCTGGTACAGAAAAATCGGTTGTAATCCCATCTGTAACCGAGGAAACTAAGATTCCTCGTTCTTGTGCTTCTCGTACAATCGTTTGGTTCAACTGTATATCATTTGTTGCTGCAAAGACCAGTTTCCTATCTTTTAGGAAACTGGTCGCATAGACAGCCTGTATGTATCGCAATGATTGATGTTGCAATGGCAATGGAATCGGTTCTGGTGCTAATACAGTCACATTGGCTTCCTGCTCCAGCAGCGAAAAAATCCGCCGCTGTGCAACTACACCTGCTCCAACAACCAAACATGGAATTTGTTTCAAATGTAGGAAAACCGGATACATAAAAACCTCCTTCTAAAAATGCCGCCAGATGATTCTCCTGACGGCATTTTCTTTCATACAAAAAATTTTCTTATTCGCAATCTTGCAGCATACAAGCAGCGATTCCTTCTGCAGTTGCTTCTTTTGCGGTTGCAAAAACAGGAATGCCGAGTGTTTCTGCTGTTTTTGTCGTAACAGCACCAATCGAAATCACTTTTACAGGATCTGGCAAGTTCGTTCCGTACATCTGTATGAAGGCTTGTACCGCAGAGGAACTAGAAAATACCAAATAATCTGCATCTGGCAAATGCTGTTTCAATAGTGTTTCCTTTTGCAACAACGGTTTTGTTTCATACAGGAAAATACTGTCTACCGATTTCTTTGCAGCTTTCAGCATATCCGGCAATACGGTAGAACCATTCTTAGAACGAATCAATAAAACACGGTCATGTGGCTCTAACTGTGGAATTAACGCTTCTGCCAGATAGCGACTTTCAAACCGATGCGGCACACAGTCTACAAAAATGCCCTTTGCTGCCAATTCACACGCTGTTCCGTTTCCAATTGCTGCAAATCGCAAATGCAACAACATCCGCAAATCAATATCATGTTGCTGTAGGCTGTCAAAAAAGATATGTACACTATTTGCACTGGAAAACACAATCCAAGTATACGCACTCCAATCGACTGACTTCAGCGGAGCATCTGCAATTGAAACCGTATCAATCAAGCTGATTTCCATTGTTTCTGCACCATACTGCTGAAAATGTTCCGAAAGATGTCGGCTATGCGGTGGTGTTCCAGTAATAAGAATCCGCTTTCCGAACAATTTTCCCTGCTCAAACCACTGCAGCTGTTCTCGCAGTGTAACCACTTTCCCGACTACAATCGTTGCTGGGGCTTGAATATGCTGTTGTACAACAAGGTCTGAAATGGTGGAGAGTGTTCCTGTTACGGTTCTCTGTCTGGCAGTTGTTCCCTCTTGAATAACAGCAACTGGCATATCTGCGGACATTCCATTTTGTATCAATGTTGTTGTAATATACGACAAATTCGCTAATCCCATCAAGAATACCAGTGTTCCATTTAACTTTGCCAATTCTGCATAATCTGGCTCTTGTTTCGGGTCTGCTTGTGTATGTCCTGTGATAACATGAAACGAAGAGGCATAATCCCGATGCGTAACCGGAATTCCAGCATAAGCAGGAACACCATAGGATGCAGAAACACCCGGCACAATGACAAACGGCACATTTGCAGCAGATAAAGCCTGTGCTTCTTCTCCCCCTCTGCCAAAGACAAACGGGTCACCGCCCTTTAAGCGAACCACTTGCTTGCCTTGTTTTGCTGCATCCACCAATAATTGATTGATTTCTACCTGTGGAAGACTGTGGTTTCCTGCTCGCTTTCCAACGAAATAAAGTTCACAATCCGGACGAACATGATTGAGAATCGAAACTGATGCCAATGCATCATAAACAACCAAATCTGCAAGCTGTAAGCATTGCTGTCCTTTTTGTGTGAGCAGTGCCGGATCGCCTGAACCTGCTCCAACGAGATAGACCATTCCTTTTTTCATAGGAACTCCTCCTTTATTTTTGGATTTTCTGCACGGCTTGGATGATTGTCAATGTTGTTATTTATGAGAAATCATCTGAAAAAATGATTCTGCATCAGAAAGTGTTTTTGCAATATCTGCTTCTGTATGTGCAGCAGATAGAAAAATCGCTTCAAACTGGCTGGGAGCAAAATAATTGCCACGTTCCAACATAAAATGAAAATACTGGCGGAACAATTCTGTATCTGCTGTTTTGGCAAGTTCATAATTGGTAACAGTCTGCTCGGTGAAATACAGGCAAGAAAGCGAACCTACACCCGTGACGGTACACGGCATATGATACCGGTCAATTAACTGTTTCAACCCATTTCGCAGCTGTTCTGCCCGTTCTGTAAGATAGGGGTATACTTCCGGATGCTGCTTCAAATACCGCAGCTGTGCCAATCCTGCACGCATAGCAACGGGATTTCCACTCAATGTACCAGCCTGATAAACAGACCCCAACGGAGCAACTAGCTGCATAATGTCTTTTCTTCCGCCATATGCTCCAACCGGCATACCTGCTCCGATGATTTTTCCATAGGTTACCAAATCCGGCTGAACGTGATAAAATCCAACTGCACCATCTAGTTGCAACCGAAATCCAGTGATGACTTCATCAAAAATCAGTAATGCTCCATATTGATTGCACAGTGTCCGTAACTGTTGTAAAAAGCCTTCCTTTGGAGGAACAACCCCCATATTTGCTGCAACTGGTTCTACAATCACACAGGCAACTTCGTTCGGATATTGTTCCAATAACGCTTTTACGCTTTCTGCATCATTATAAACGGCAGTTAGGGTATCTTTTGTACAGCCACTTGGAACACCGCTGGAATCGGGAATCCCCGCTGTCATGACACCAGAGCCAGCCTTCACTAGCATTGCATCTGCATGGCCATGGTAACAACCAGCAAACTTGATGATTTTATCTCTGCCTGTAAAGCCTCTTGCAGCCCGTACGGCACTCATAACCGCCTCTGTTCCGGAGTTGACCATCCGAATCATTTCTACACAAGGGACGATTTCAGAAATCAGTTCTGCCATTTCAACTTCTAAGGCAGTTGCTGTTCCATAGCTCAATCCATACTGCATTTGTTCTTGGACAGCCTGTAACACAAAATCCGGATTGTGCCCTAAAATCATCGGCCCCCAAGAACCGATATAGTCCAAATACTCGTTACCATCTAAATCATAGAGATGATTGCCCTTTGCTTTACAAATAAATCTCGGTGCACCGCCAACAGATGGAAATGCACGCACTGGAGAATTGACACCGCCCGGCATCTTCTCTTTTGCACGCTGAAACCATGCTTCTGATTGTGTTGTCTGCATCATCCAATTCTCCCCTCTTTGATATATTGTGCTAGCTCTTTTGCAAAGTATGTGATTAACAAATCTGCACCCGCACGATACATACAAACTGCCGATTCACATACCAGAGCAGCTTCATCTACATAACCTGCCATACCAGCCGCTTTGATCATTGCATATTCGCCACTGACGCTATAGGTCGCAATTGGATATGGAAACCGTTCCTTTAACGCATACAGCACATCTAAATATGCCATACCGGGCTTCACCATCAAAATATCTGCACCTTCTTGAATATCCAGTTCTGCTTCTCGAATGGCTTCTTGTAAGTTGTGCGGATCCATCTGATAACCTTTTCGATCGCCAAATGCTGGAGCAGAACCGGCTGCATCTCGAAACGGCCCATAAAATGCAGAGGCATACTTTACAGAATACGACATAATCGGTGTGTTGATAAATCCATTTTCGTCTAAGATTGCACGGATTTTTCCCACTCTGCCATCCATCATATCGGACGGTGCAACCATATCTGCACCAGCTTGTACATGAGAGAGTGCCGTTTTCGCAAGAACTTCTAATGTCTGGTCATTGTCGACAGAATGCCCGCACAAAATTCCGCAATGTCCATGTGAAGTGTATTCACACATACAAACATCCGTGATGACATAGAATTGTGGAAACTGCTGTTTGATGTGGCGAATTGCCTGCTGCACAATGCCATCTTCTGCCCAAGCACTGCTACCAATTTCATCTTTTTTCTTTGGAATGCCAAAGAGCAGAACACTTTTCACGCCTGCATCTGTCAATTCCTGCAAGATTTCATCCATCCGGTCAATGCTCCAACGATACTGCCCCGGCATGGTTGCAATCTCTTCTTTGATATTCGTTCCTTCTATGACAAACATCGGATAAATCAAGGTATCCGCAGAAATTCTGGTTTCCCGTACCATGCTGCGTAATACAGAACCATTTCTCAACCGTCTTGGTCGTTGAATTAAATTCATAACATCGCTTCCTTTTTTGCTTGTACTTGCTGTTTCAATTGTTCTGCAAAAGTGTTTGCTAAAGATTCTGCCTGTGTAACAGAACCTGTCAAGGTGCTTTTTATACCAACGCCATCTTCTGCATAGAATCCATAGAGCGTTACGTGCTCCCCTTGCAAATCTGCATACGCACCAATCGGAGCGGTGCAATCCCCGTTTAATGCTTTGGAAACGGCTCGCTCTATTTTTGCACAAAATGCTGCCTGCGGATCGTTGAGGCGTTGTAACAAGTCTGTATACTCGCCTGCTCGTCCTTGTACGGCAAGAATCCCCTGCCCGGCTGCCGGAACGATTTCTGCCGGAGAAAATCGCCTTGTGATTCGATGTTCCAGCCCTAGACGCTGTAATCCGGCTTCTGCCAAAATCAACGCTCCATATTCTCCACGGTCTAATTTTTCTAATCGTGTCAAAACATTCCCACGAATCGGATGAACGGTACAAGCCGGATATTGCATTTGAAATTGTAATGTTCGGCGGCTGCTAGCAGAACCAACCGGTAACGACTGATTCCAATCCGCAAAAGATTGCTGTTTTGGAAGTACCATCCCATCACAAGCAGGTGCTCGTCTCGGATAAGCCCCAATCGGGAGAGCAGGATTTTCTAGGACAGGAACATCTTTTAGACTATGCACACAAAGATCTACTTCGTTTGCAAGCAGAGCCGCATCCAATTCTTTTAAAAATAACCCTTTCCCTCCGATTTGATCCAATGTTTTATGAAGAATCTTGTCCCCCGTTGTCTGCATGGTCACCAATTCCAGTTGTATTTCTGGGGCGATTTGATGAATCTGCTGCATCACCCATTCACTTTGTATCACTGCCAATCGGCTGGCACGGCTTCCAATTCGGATTCGCTGCGATTTCATATGGTTACCCCCTTTTGCGGTAGTCTGGAATGAGATGCAATCTTTTGACAGCAATGTTCCACCTGCTCCGATGTAATCCATTCCCGCATGTTTCCCATAATCAAATCAATGGTACGTTCTGCGGCTGCCTGTATCACTTTATCTGCATCTGGCTGTGTTCTAACAGCATCCATAGTTGTGCTTCGCAATAGATTTGCAACGACCAACTCTTTTAATACTGCAATGTGTGGAATTGCAGCACGATATTGCTGCCAAGCTTGAAAGTCCGCTGTATATTTTTCTGCAACCTCCTGCAAAGCAGCCTGCATATTTTGATGTTGTTCTGCTGCATCAGAAAAATCATCTAAATCCAAACAATGCACAGATGGAATTTCCTTGCAAGTCAACTCGATATCTCTCGGCAAAGCAAGGTCAACCAAATAACTTGGTTTTTTGTCGATGCTTTGCAATTGCTCTGCCGTGATTGTATAATGTGGGCTTCTGGTTGCACTGATTACCAAGTCCGATTGTGCTACATATTGCATTCGTTTTTCATAGGGAACGGGGATTGCTCCAAATGGAACAATACTGCTGCTATTGTGATGTGCTCGAAGTGTAATATATACCGTGCAATCTCGTTTCATCAGCTGTTGTGCTGCAAGCTGTCCCATGTTTCCATTTCCAATCACCAGACCAGTCTTGTTGGACAGAGAAAATCCTTGCTGTTCCATCGTTTGAATGGCTTTTTCTGCAAGCGAAACGGGAATTTCTGCATCAGAAATGTGTGTCAATGCGTATTTTCCAGCAGAAACAGCGGTTCGGAAAAGCGTGTCTAAAATAGCATCTGTCGTTTGCAGCTGTCTTGCCTGTCCCACTGCCTGTTGTACTTGCGTTACAATCTGCTCTTCATGTAATACCTGAGAATGTAGCCCACAGGCGACTTCTATGATGTGTCGAGCAGCGGCTATGCCGGATTTTTCATAAAAAGGAACTGATTCTATGGAAGAATGTGTTTCCTTTGCAAATTGCAGTAACCATTGCGATGGTTGACAAGGAACATCACTGGAAAGATAGAGTTCCGTTCGATTACAAGTATTCAGCAACACGACCCCCTGAACAGAATCTTTTAAAGCCTTCAGAATGGTTTCCTGTTGTTCTTTGGAAAAAGAAAACGGTTCTCGTTGTTCCATTGATGCTGTATGATAATCCAGACCAGCCATTTGCAAATACATGATTGTCAGTTCCTCTCCTTCCATTGCAGTTGCAACGGATTTTTACGGAAAACCTCGCAGAGAAATGGTTCACAATGCGGAATTTTCCAGTCAAAATATGATTTGTGATGCATCTCACAGGCAGAAAATACTGCCATCATCGTTCCGCCATGTGCAACAATTGCAATTCGGTCAGAGTTGCAGGTCTGTACAATCTCAGAAACTGCTGCACAGGAACGGGTCAGAAATTGTTCTCGGGATTCTCCGTCCGGAAATGGCAGTGTTCCGCCACTGTCGATCCACGCTTGATATTCAGGACAGTTGGAAAGTTCCCGATAATTCTTCCCTTCAAACATTCCAAAGTCGCATTCCCGTAAATCTGGATGAATTTGCTGCTTCAGATTGGGAAATAAGATGGATGCTGTTTCTCGGCAACGTCGCATCGGGCTGACAAATACCTGCTCCGGCAATGGGAATGATATCTGTTTTGCCTGTTGCGTTGCAAAAGCAATTCCCTCTGGACAAAGCGGTTCATCTGTTTTGCAGCCCAAATAACGACGTTCAAAGTTACCAGCAGTCATGCTGTGCCGAAAAAAGAGAATTTGCATCGTGAACACCTCTTTTTTATAAAAAGAAAAACACCCAATTCCTATCAAAATGGGGTAAATTGACGACTCGGATGTTTCAGATATTTTTAATTGATAGGTTGGATGTGCAATTTTTTTTATTTTACCACATCTGAAAGCATTTGTAAAGAAACAAAGCTTGTTTTTTTCATTTCCATTGCTTTTCCTGATTTTTTGCTAAAATTCAATTCCTTTTCGAGCTGCAATGTGTTTTTCGTAAGGATGCCGGATATTCTTCATTTCTGTGATATAGTCCGCAATGGCGAGCAGTTTTTCATCTGGATTTCTGCCGGTAATCACCACTTCCAATTCTTTTGGCAGCTGTTCCATGCCACTTAAAACCATTTCCAACGGCAAAAATCCCGTCGAAATACAAGACAACAATTCGTCTAAAATCAGCATTTGGTAAGTCGTTTGGTTTACCTGCTCTAATAGTGATTGCCACTGTTTTTGATAACCAATAGCAGCTTCTGCCTTTTCTTCTGGGGTCATCCGAAAAGAAAATTGATGAATCGAATAGCCAGAGAGTACCGTAATGCCATGGATTTGCTGTAAGGCAATGCGTTCGCTGGATGTTTCCGGTTTCATGAACTGGTAGAACAGAACCGTTCCGCCTGCTCCGGCACAGCGAACCGCTAACCCCACTGCAGCCGTTGTTTTTCCCTTTCCATCTCCGCAATAGATATGAATCATAATCCGTTCTCCTCTGTTACCGTTGAATCAATTGATAGAGCAAAGCGTTGCAAATGGCTGCTGCAACATTACTGCCGCCTTTATTGCCCTTTGCGACAATATATGGCGTTGTTCCGGCTAAAATCAATTCTTTTGCCTCAATGACGTTGACAAATCCAACCGGAACGCCAATGATCAGCTTTGGTTGAATCTTCTGTTCTGCAATCAGTTCCGACAGGCGAATCAATGCAGTCGGTGCGTTTCCAATCGCAAAGATGCAATCTTTCGGCAGAGAGCAGGCTTTTTCCATGGAAACCATCGCTCTGGTAACGCCTTTTTGCTTTGCAATCGCTGCTACTTCTTCATCTGCCATGAAACAATGTGCAGTTCCGCCCAGCTTTTGTAATGCACGTTTATTGATGCCAGAAAGTGCCATGTTGGTATCTGTAACAATGTCAGCCCCTTGCTGTAAGGCTTCCAATGCTGTAGAAACAGCCGTTTCAGAGAAAACCAGATTCTGAATATAGTCAAAATCCGCTGTCGTATGAATCACACGCTTTAAAATGCTGCGTTCTGCATCTGGAAGTGTCACGCCTTGCAAATGTTCTTCAATGATGGAAAAACTTTTTTTCTCGATTTCCATTGGCTGTTCCAGTATGATTTTTTTCTCCATATGTACTTCTCCTTATAGTTGCTGATAGGGCGTTACTTGTGCCTGTTGAAAGCTTGCCGCTTCCGTATAGGCAGCTAGTGCAAAATCAAACAGCTTTGCACCAATTACCGCACCTGTTCCTTCCCCTAAGCACATCCCACATTCCAAATAAGCAGGCAACTGCAATGCTTCTAGAGCAAGCTTTCCTGCTGGTTCTGCGGAACAATGCGATGCATAGAGAAATGGCTTGCAAGCTGGTGCATAACGAACTGCACAATTTGCAGCCACAGCGGAAATAAAGCCGTCTATTAAAACGGGAACACGATAAATTGCACCGCCTAAAAACGCCCCCATCATTCCACAAATGTCCAATCCGCCAACTTTGGAAAGCACATCTATTACATCTTCCGGATCGGGTTGATACTTTTGAATTGCAACTTGAATCACCTGTATTTTTCGTTGAATGCCTGCTTTTGAAAGCCCAGCCCCTTTTCCTGTTACCAGTTCCGGTGCTATTTGCGACAATACAGAAAATACTGCACTGGACGTAGTTGTATTGCCGATGCCCATTTCTCCGGTGATGATTAAATTATAGCCCTGCTCCTTCTTTTCTCTTACCAATTGAATGCCAGTTAAAATTGCCTGTTCCGCTTCTGTTCGAGTCATTGCCGGTTCTTTTGCAAAATTTTTTGTTCCATAGGCGATTTTTCGATTTGCAATGTCTTTGCAGGTCATATCTCTTGCAATTCCAATATCAATCGGCATAACATCCGCTTGACAAACTTGTGCCAAGGAATTGACTGTGGCAATGCCTTTCGTGAAATTTTCCGCTACAGTTGCGGTGACTTCCTGCCCCGTCTGCGTAACGCCTTCTTCTACAATGCCATTATCTGCACAAAAAATCAAAACGACCTTTTTTCTCTGTTCTAACTGTGCGGAACGATGGATACCAGCTAGCTGTACAATCATATCTTCTAATCGTCCAAGGCTATGCAGCGGCTTTGCGAGCTGATTCCAATGCTGTTGAGCTGCCTGCATTGCTGTTTCATCCAATGGCTGTATTTGCATACAACATTCGGAAAGTGTCATTTTGATTCCTCCTCTTTCTTTTGATAAAGTGCTGCAACTTCCTGCAACTGTTCTTGAAACTGTTTTCGTAGTGATTCCGGAGAAATTAGTTCCACATAACTGCCATATCGCATCAGCCAACGAAAAAAACTATCACTAATTCCAACTGTTACCCGAATAACGGTTTCTTCTGACGTTGTTTCGCCGGGGATGATATGCAGATACAAGCCGAATTTTTCTTTCATCTCTCCAGTTAAAAAAGATTTGATGCGGAGTGTGACGGTTTCATAATATTTCGGGTCGAAGATGTCTAAAATCGCCCCTTTTGGTTTCGGCAGCTTTGGCATTTCAGATACGGTTTCTCCCGGCTGAATTTGTTTCATGCGGTCAATTCGATAAGTACGAGGTTCTTTTGTTTCTGCATGGATGCATTTCAGATAGAATCGGTCTTCAAAAAATACAACCTGACAGGGAATCATATTTCGTTTCTTATAGTAGTATTTCATCCCGTCTTTTTCTTGTTTGCCATATTCAAAGTCGATTTTCTGACGATTTGCAATAATTAAGTGAATCTGCTCTAAATTTTCGAGCAGGTTTAAACCGGGCGGTGTTAAATCATTGGTTTGAATCCGGCTGATGAGCTTTCGAACATCCGATTCCGAACAGAGCCGTTCAAATTTCTTGATGAGGTGCTGCTTCTGGTCGACAGAAAGATATTTGTTGATAGAAACAGAGTCCACCAAAAACCGAATCTCATTGAAGGTAAAGCCTTCTGTTTCCATTTGATAGAGATACGTATTGTGTGCTCCTCTTTTTATGGTAATTGGATAACCCATTGTGGTCAGTCGCTCAATATCTCTGCGAATGGTCAAGGGGGAAACAGATTGCATATTATAATTGCGGTCTAAGTGGGATTGAATTTGTTTGATGCTAACGGTTCGGGTTTCATCTGTATTTCTGCGAAGATATTCTAAGATATGAATGATGCGTTCATGTTCCATGATTTATACCCCTTTTGCAATCTCAGATACGCTGCAAACCGTCAATACAGAGTCCTGCACGGTAAAGCGAATCTCTAAATCTGCGAAATAAAATCCGTACACTCGTTCTGGGTCATGCTGATAAGACGGACGAGGGTCTTGTGATAAGATTTCACAGATGGCAGTCTGAAGCGATTTCGGGATTTTTACCAACCATTTTTCCGGGAAAACAACCTCCAATGCATAATCTGCAACCTGCACGGCAAATCCGCCGGTTGCCTCTGGGTGGCTGTCGATATGCGGTAAATAGGGCTTGATGTCATAGATAGGCGTTCCGTTCATCAAATCTGCTCCATTGACATAGAGAATTGGGGCGTTTGGTTCGTCCCACGAAATTTGATCCAGTGTTACCACAGAAAGCCCGATGGGATTGGGACGAAATGGCGAACGAGTTGCAAAAACACCCATTCTCTGATTTCCGCCCAGCCGAGGCGGTCGAACCGTTGGTGACCACGTTTTTCGGATTGCATCGGAGAACTCCCAAATCAGCCACAAGTGAGAATAAGCATCCAGTCCCCGAAAGGCATCTGGATTGCGGTATTCCGGTTCAAAGATAATCTTAGACGGAAACGAAGAAACCAGACCGCTTTGTCTTGGAATGCCAAATTTTGTTTGAAATGCGTTTTCAATATGTGCAATCGGATGCAACGGTTTCACAACCTTTCTGTGATTGGTATGATTCTTATTATAGCATATTTCACAGGAAATCGTCAAGTTGTATTCTCATGACACAAAAACGCCCCTCTCATGATTCTGTGAGAGGGACGTTTTATTGCAATACAATCGAAAAAAGCAGCCGTTTCCTGAGATGATCAGCTTCAGAAAACGGCTTTTTCCACAATATTAGTAGGTTGGAAAAAATAAAAAAATTTTCATCCGGTACATCCGGATTGAATAACCCTATTTTATCATACTTTTTCCTGCTCTGTCAATCTGATTATTTGTCGAATTTTGTCGTTTTTTGTCGATGCTGGCAAAATAAATGTTTTCAAAACTAGGAAACAGAAAATCGCACTGGAAAAAATATATCCTTCCAGTGCGATGAAAACAATGATTTCAAAATTTATGGACAGCGATTATTTCAGTTCTTTTCCGCACTTCTTGCAGAACTTTACACCATCTTCATGCTTTGCACCACAATACGGGCAGAATGATGGCTTCAAATTGTCTGAATTCTGAAGGCTAACCATTGCTTTGCTGCGGTGAACCAGTACAATTGCCAGTCCGGCAGAGCATGCCAGCAACAATACAATGCAACCAATTAAAATCAACAGCAGATTGTCAGAAATAAAATGAGAATTTTGCTTGTGATTGGCTGGTACAATTGCTTGTGTTGTTGTCGTAGTTGTCTCTGTCGTAGTTGTCTCTGTCGTTGTTGGTACGGTCGTAGTAGAAACTGTAGCTGCAGTTGTAGAAGTAACTGTTGTGGTCGTGGTCGTTGTGGTGGTTGTAGTAGTTGTTGTTGTAACGACTGTTGTCGGGGCTTCCGTTGGTGGATCGGTTTCCGGCTCTGGTTCTGGTTCTTGTCCAACTGGTACTAAGTAAGAAGAATCAACCCAACCATAATAAATTGCATCTGGCGAATGTTCCTCCTCGCTAAAGCAACAATACCAAGTAATACCCATAGAAGAATATGCAACCTTTGCATAAACAACTTGCCCTGCATAAAGGCTGGATTCTATTTCCTGTGCACCCCCATCCATAACATACCTACCATTATACCCCATAACGCCATCACTCGTCACTCGATAATAACCAGTGACAAACCATTCTCCTGGGCTCAATGCATCCGCATCCGCTGGAATTGCAACGCTGTACAACCCCAATAAAATCGCCAGTAAAAAACATCCCATTCGACTGATTGTCTTTTTCATCTCAATTTCCTCCTATCATAATTACAAAAAATACTGCAAACAAACACCGCCCAGATAAGAAGCTGCATTTAAAATCAGGGAAAATAAATAAGGGTTTTGCGTTCCAGTTAAACATTTGCGATAAATCAATGCCTCTGAAAGCCAAACTGCAACCTCCAATCCACCAACCCAGAGCCACCGCCATGCAATGGTTGCTCCATGCAGCCAAAAGTCCAGATATACAACAACTGGGTTCGTCAGAATGTTGACGAGTATCACCAGTAGAAAATCATGACGGTTTCGCTGTGGGAAACAAGCTGCTGCAAGCAGTTCCAAAACTTCTGTCAACAGCAAGGAACGAAGCAGCCCTTTTATAAGTTGCCGGGCAATCCACGCCTCTATCATCTGATATTCCTCTTCTTTGCATTTCGCAGCATTGGTGCATAGAGAATTACTAGAGAAAGCACCGCCAACAGGCAATAAATCCATGGCTTTGCAAAATCATTGATATTGCAGAAATACGACGGAACAAGTCCCACAAATAATGCAAAGGTCAATGCTCCGAATGCCATACCTTTCGCATGTGGGAACTGCATACCCAACAGGGAAAGCGTAATTGGCATGGTCATATTAAAGAGAAATACTGCAAGCAATCCGCAGATGGCAAATTGATTTGCTCCCAAGAATAACAGTGCACAGGCGGTCAAAGAACCAATAATGGTTGGACGAATCCCGAACCGGTCAGCAAGAATTCCACCGCCAGCCTTTCCCAACACAATTGCAAGCGTCAGGAACAGTGCAAGCCAATTCTTCGCCCATGGAAAATGCATCACACTTCCTGCAAAAGAACGAAGCACAACAACAAAGATACAGCAAAATGCCATGAGAAGCGACCAGCTGCCTTGCATCGATTTCATGGAAAATTCCTGTTTTGGTAAGTTTCGTTCTTCTGAATTTCGGCAGAAAATCAGTTGAATCAGAAACGCCATACTCAAAACCACAATCATTGGAACAATCCAGTTCATGCCGTTTCCAGAAATCCATTTTCCTCCGAATACGCCAAATGCTCCGGTTGCAACGAAAATACCAACTGGTTGACAAGCATTTTCTTTCCATTCCATTGCAGCACGTCCACCGCCAACATGAAAACAAGCGTTTCCGATGCCCAGTAAGAGTACAATTAAGAGCAATGGAAATCCGAACAATGCACCACAATAAGCGACTAGCAAGAACAGCAATCCAACTGCAATGAGGTTCATATTTCGCTGTAACCAGTCGCCAAAAATACCAACTGGTAATTGTCCGGCAAAGGCAATGAAATTATAGAGCATGGTATAAAGCAGCCAGTTGCTCAAGCTGGTAAGTCGACAAGCCGGAAATACCAGTTGCATCATTAGATAGATACAGCAAAAATCTACTAGACAATGCAAAATGGTTGCATAAGAAACCGCAAGAAATTGCTGTTTCTTACGAAAAAGTTGTAACACTCTATCATCTCCTTTATTTATAAATGGAATATTCTTATTATAAGCTATGTTTTTCTATTGTCAAGCAGTGCACTGTTTTCTTTTTTATTATATAGAACATATCGGACAACTGTGTGTCTGTATAAAAATAATTTACGCTTTTATAAAAATATTTCTGAAATTGTTTTATTGCTCTCAGAGATCGAAAACACTGCATGGCAGATCGTTCGCACCTACCATGCAGTGTTAAAAACTATTTTAGTTGCTTCCGTAGGTGAGCAGGTTGCAATTATAATAGTTCCAATGGTCATCTTCATGATCAACAGAGAAAAGTTCGCCATCATAAGCCATAAAATTATCCCAGACTGTCGCAGAACAATCCCAAGCATTCAAGAAATACATCTTCTTACCAAGTGCATTTGTTGCAGTATCCATATAAACTTGATTGCCATATACCGAGGCATTTTGTCCCCAGCCATCTACAACATTATTCTGTTCAAATGCACGCTGGATTGCTGTGCAACCGTTTCTGTAACCGACATTGTTTCGAATGATGCAATCATTGCCTTTGATGTTGATAAAACTTTTGGCGTAATTTTCACCGCTCATTCCAGTGCCGTCAAAGGTACAGTTTTCTACAGTTGTTCCAATGGTATATTCTTTGATGTCGACGTGTTCCGCTGCAACGTTTGGCCCTAGCTTGCAATTTCTGATTGTATTATAGTGGCATTCATGGCCATATTCCGTGGTACTTTCTGCACTGCCAACATAAATTGCTTCCCCGTATCCCGGAGAAACAACCCCCGTATCATGAACATTACAACTTTCAATCAGGCAATTGGAACTATTATCTCTCAAATGAATGCCCTCTGAACCAATGTGATATACTTCACAGTTCTTAATTTTTGTGTGATTGGAATTGTCAATCATGATGCCTTTTTGTGCATTTGTGACTTTTAAATCCTTGATTTCCCACCAGTCGCCCGATATGGATAGGACATAATTTTCAGCAGTAGAAGAGCCGGAAAGAATCGCTGGTTGGTCTGGGTTTTCAGAACGAAGAATAATCGGCTTTTCTTCTGTCCCATCTGCTGTACCAGTGAACATATAGCCCTTTGGTGTATCGCCACTGTAGACATATTCCCCTTCTGCGAGGATAATTTCATCGCCTGCTTTTGCGTTTTCAAGGGCTGCTTTCAGTTCTTCTGTATTCTTCACATAGACTTGATTCGTTGGGGATTCAATAGAAGTCAACTTTTGTTTCATCCTACAAAGATCCAGTACATTCAATGTATCATCCTCGCAGAAATCAGCAGCTTTCCAGTCAGCAAGGTTTGTATCAGGAACAGTCAACAACCATTTCTGCAAAAGGACAACATCAGCAACATCAAATACCCCATCTGCGTTGACATCGCCCTGCACGGAAGATTTGTGAGAAATATCCTCAAGGTTGCCCCAGCCATCTTCCGGATACGTTTCATTTTGTGCTGTGTCGCCAGCTTCATGAAATGGTGTAATTTTTACAGAATCGATTTCAAAATCAGAAGTTTCAAAATCTGGCGTTCCAGCCCAGCTGTTCGGAAACCATAATCCAAGCCATAATCTGCCGGCATTGGTTGGAATATATTCTTTTGATGTATAGACAAGCACATCATCAAAATAGAATTCCACTCTTGCTTCTTCATTTTCATCCCCCGTATGCCAGTCAAACCGGTATTTGTGAAACGCTCCGTCTGCTTGATTGACACCGATGTCTGTATACCCTGTTCGATATTCGCCTTCATTTTCACCAATCCAAGTGTTACACAATGCATACTGGTAACTTTGATTTGTTTTTTCAGCATTTGGTCTGCCAGGCATTTCAATGTCAATTTCATGGTTGGTGATTGCACCTGTATCCCAATCTTCTTCGTATTCAAATGTCCAGATTGCAGAACAAGCACCGAGTTCCGGAGAAACTTTTGCCACTACCTCATAACTTCCCGATGCATAATAATCTTTCGTTGCGATTGCTGCACCTGTTCTTTTTCCGTCTGCACGTTGAGAACCATCTTTATTGACACCTTTTAAGTCCCCTTGATACAGATTCCCATTTCCGGTTAAGACTAGTTTTCCATTCTGAACAGAAACATTCTGCGGAATTACACCGCCATTATAGTCCACTTTTTCGCCGTTCTCTGTAACTTTTCCGCCCCAGTTCTTATATGCAACCAGCCACTTATCAGGGTCTAGTGTTCCGCTTGAAAAATCATCATAAAATTCATCTGTTGTTTGCTCTGCCGCAGAAGCAGAAATTTTATTCGTTGCTGAATAAAAAGCAGTTGATGTGCATACAATTGCAAATGCTGATAAAATCGATAGAACTTTTTTCATCCGTTTATCTCCTATTTTAAAAAATATCATTTTCAATTTGATAAAGTGAGAATTCAAAATGCTTTATGCATGATCATCACGCAATTGCAACATTCCATCATTGTCTAACAGTATGCGTTTCATTGCTGGTTTTGCCTGCAATAGATTGGAAAGATCTGTATCAACGTTTGTATTTTCTATCGGCGTATGCGGTACAGAAAATACAAAATTTTCGGATTCTCGCAATACTTCTCTTTTTAGCACACCGTTTCCTTTTGCTGCTATTTCGTCTATCATTTCAAGGCATACACAAGATAAACCACGATACAAATCACTTGTATCAAATCGACCTTTTACATTGGAATCAATATCGAACGATTGTAAATCCTCCGCAAACCAAACCTTTTGATTTTCCCAAAACAACATTCTGTCTCCATAGGAGAAGAAGTTGCCACGTTTTAGCTGTGAGAATGGCGTGTGTCCATGAATGATACAAGCATTTGCAGCTTGCAGGCTTTTTTCAGAGGGCCAAACATGATAATGAGATCTTTGCGAGTATAGACCATTTCTCGACCATACAACTTGTCGAAGTGGGGCATCATAACCTGCTACTGTTTCATCTAATGCATAGGCATATACAGGCTTGTAAGTGGATTCGATATCTTTGTTTATCAAATCAAAGGCTTTATCTACCATGCCAGCATGAGCTAGATAATAATTCATGACAGTTCCTCTGATTACAATGATATCCGGCATATTTTTTAGCTCAAAAATTGGATATAATTCCCGTTCATGATTTCCACGAATCAAATGGAATCCCGGAATGGAGTAGTCTTCCTGATAGTATTTTGCAATATCATGCAAAAGTGCATAGACATTACCGCCACAATTATAATCCCCTAGAAAATACACATGATCGATTTGTGGATTAAATTGAATCTTATCCATTAGTAGTCGTAACGTGGTAGATTCTCCGTGCGTGTCCCCAACCACAAAATGCAATCCGCCTGGATATCGATTGCGAATGGATTGAATGTTGTCATCTGGGATCTGTATGATTCTTTCTTCATACTTTTTTGGGCTATTTTCTTTGTGTCCCTCAAATGGCATTCCCAACAGTTTTAATGTTCGATGATCCATCTTTCCGCCAAAATACTTGTCTAAGACCTGTTGAAATACGCTTTCTTTGGAAGATGCTAATGCAAATAAGGTCATGGAAGATTTTAGCTTTAAATCATCCGGTTTTCCCATGACTTTGCTTGCATCATTGCATTCGATTTCAAGAAGTGCAGAAGAGATTTCTAATAAATTTGAGCCAAGATAGGCATCGTTCAAAAAATCTTTTGCTTCTTCTAAGTCTGTAATACCATAGTAACTTGAAGTGGAACTTTTTCCCAGTCCCTTTAATTGTGGGAAAATATACCACATCCAGTGACTTGCTTTTCTTCCATTTTTCATTTCAGATAATGCCGTTGAATAATAGGATCGATGTGCTAGAACAAACTTTGATAAATCATATTTCATGGGAATTCCTCCTCACCTGCATTTATCACGCTCTTTTAAGCGGATGATGTTGTTGATATCGATGAAAATCGTCTACTTTATTTTTATTATACTATAAATTTTGGTAAAATGCAAGTATTCGGACGTACAAAAAAGGAGCGATCGAAATCACTCCTTTTCTTTGTAAACAACTACGAAAATTGATTACAATTATATTTATCCCCAAACTTCTTCTGCAATCTCTTTTACAAGAGCTAATTTTGCCCACTGTTCTTCTTCTGTCAGCTTGTTTCCAACTTCACAAGAAGCAAATCCGCACTGTGGACTCAGGCAAAGCCGATCAAGCGGAATGTACTTAGCTGCTTCATGGATTCTGTCAATCACCGTCTGCTTATCTTCCAGTTTCGGTGTTTTGGTAGTAATCAGACCAAGAACCACTTTTTTATCCGGTGAAACCTTTGACAGCGGTTCAAATCCGCCGCTTCTTTCATCATCATATTCCAGCAGCAGTGCATCTACGTGTTCCTGTGCAAATACATAATCTGCTACAGAATCATAGCGATATGGGGATGTGATGGTTTTGCTCATTTCAACTACCTCTTTCTTCAGAATGGTGATTCGAGTTCATTTATAGTATTTTTATTATAGCACGGGAAGCGGTAGTTTGTAAAATACTTTATCCTGTCACTTGCCCATAGTTTTTATCTATGGATGTACTTCTATTTATCATGCATTCTTATACTTGGATTATTTGGAATTAAAATGGATAGTCACTCTTTTTAAAATACTATCTTTATCCGGATTATCAATTGCATTCCATTGTTCTTCTGTTCCTGCATAGTAAATGTCTTTTAATCCGCTGTCCATAAAGCTCAAAGTTTCTATGGATGTTATGGATTCAGGAATTTTCAAGCTTGTAAGTGCCGTACAATCTTGAAAAGAACGATTTTTTATTGTTTCCATATTTGATGGAATATTGATTTCTTCAAGGTTCCGGCAGTATTGAAATGCACTATAGTCAATTTTTGTAACAGTTTCTGGTATTACGATTCTTGTCAAGCTTTCGCAGTAATCAAATGCAGATTCTCCAATCATTGTTACACTTTCCGGAATGGAAACCTCTGTTAAATTTGTGCATTCCGAAAAAGTGTAATCTTCTATTTTTGAAACGCCATATGGAATTTCTATGCTTGTAAGATTCGTACATCCATAAAAAGCAGAATCACCAATTGATGTTACATTGTTCGGTATTTTTAGACTTTCTAAAGAGGCACATCCTTCAAATGCACCTTCTCCAATTTCGGTTACTTCTTCAGGAATCTCAATGTCCTTCAAATTGTAGCATTTTCCAAACATACTGGCTGGGATTTTAGTTATTCCTTTAGGTAGTGTGATTTGCTCCAATTTTTGACATTCATAGAAAACTCCATAATCAATAGAAGTTGCACTTTCCGGAATTTCAATATTGGTCACATTGTAACAATTATAAAATGCCTCCCTTTCTATGGTTGTAATACCATTTGAAATAATGACACTTTTAAGACTATCACAGTATTGAAATGCAAGATACCCAATTGTCGTAACTGGAATTCCATTTATTTGAGAGGGAATCACCACCTCTGTAGGTTCACCAGTATAACTTGTAATCTTTATTTCACCGTCTTCAACAGCATAAATGAGATTTTCATAAACATTCTTCTCACTATCTGAAACTTCAACTTTTTCAAAATTGGTTTCTGTTTCTACTTCAGAACTGGAGGTGTTTTTATTTGCACAGGATGCAAATAAAAACATTGTGCCTATGAGAAGAACTGCGAAACACTTTTTCATATTTTAACCTTCCCTCTCTTGATTTCATGATTGTAAGAGTTCTAAGACCAGTTCATATGGGAAAAAGTCATCTATTTTCCAAATCCATGTTCCATAATTTTGAATGGTGACAGTTCCAGATAATCCACTAGCGGCGTTGATTCTGCTTCCATTTGCACCTCGATTAAAACAAGATCCATTCTCGTAATAATAAACATCGTCTTCGATTTTGGTAACAGGCAATTCAAATTCGCCACCGATTCCATCGGAAACCGCTCCAATGACTTTAAAATAGCCAGATCCGTCATAGGCTGTATGATAGCTCATTTTATAAGAATAGACATGTCCATCTTTTTCGATGCTTCCATAATAAGTATCAATATAACTATTTGTGTCAGTGGAAATGTCTGTGGAATTTGACTGATACGCTGGAATATCAAATTCTGCAACTGTTTTATAGTTTACGCTAATAACACCTTTCATTGTTGTTTTATCTACATAGGCGAAAAGCGGATATGCTCCGGCAATCTGTTCTCGAGAATATACTTGTCGATTGGTATTGATTGGGCAAGACCATCTGGTTTCATTGGAAGCAGAATATTCCGATGAACAATATGGTTCTAATCCATCCAGCCAAGAATCCAATTCCCCATCATGTTCTCTCAAGTAACGATTGACAACCGCTAAGAAATAGGAATCTGGAATGTTACTGGAAACAGATTGTTCCGTGGTTTCCTCTGTTTGTTGCGTTGCCTGTCCAACTGCTTCTTTCGGAAGTGTGAATTCCTGTGTGCTTTCATCATAGCTGAGTTCGTATTCTAACCAATCATAACCACCACTTGAAAGAGCTGTTTTTGCCACTGCAAAGCAAGTTCCATCTTTTTGGTAGAAGTCTGTAATCGTTCCAGAGATAGACAATTCAAAACAGTTTCCATCTTTTACACCGTATAGATACAACTGACTGCTAGAACCGCCAGCGGTAGAATCATATGCAAAGAATCCTTTTCCTTTATGGAAAACAGAGCGTGCAATTCTGCACATTGGGTTATTGTTACGTTGTAATTCTGTAATTTCCCCAACGGAATTGATATAGTATACACCCTGAATATTATCTGAAATGTAAGAATCTGGCATATTGTTTGTTCCGATAATTGCAAACGCTTCTTTTTTTCCATCGCCATCATAATCCGCACATTCCCATGCACAAATGGTTCCTTTTTCTTCCATCAAATCATGCAGTTCCGATTCGCTCTTTTCTACGGCTGTTATCGTTTGGTTTTCCAGTTCTTTTAATTCGATAACGCCCCACTTTCCATCTTTCTTGACCCAAGCAAGATGGTTGTGGACAGGGCGAACATCTTCAAATGTACCGCAAGGAATCACTTCATTTCCGGATGTGTCATAATATCCGCATTTTCCATCTATTTTTACTGGGATATAGTCAGATGACAAGAATGGATAGCTGGTACTCGTGCCCTTTCCCTTATCCCAGCCGCCATAGAGCACTTTGGAAGCAAACGGCTCACATATAAAATCAATGATTTGCATTCCATTTTGATCAAAATAGCCCCACTTTCCATCCTTTTTCAGAGCAGTTACACCACCACTGAAATTCATACAGCCATCTTCATATTCGCATGGAACAATCAGCTTTCCATCTTTTGCAATGCCGTATTTTGGAGATGTTTCATTGAAAAATGTGACATCTCGTGAAATTGCATAGCTGTTGTTGTCTTCATCATATTCCCCAAGAATATCTGTTCTATAGTCTTCGACCAACGTTCCAATGCTTTTACTATAAACATTTGCTCGATCAGGAGGTGCAGTAATACAGTAAACCTGATTGGATGTTTCATCATAAATATATTTATTTGTAATATTCCCTCTTCCCCATACGGTATCTGTTGAAATGTTTAATTCTCCATCATCCGGCGTAACCAATGTATCTTTGATGGTATCCGAATTTTCAACACGAGGATCACTGACTGCGATTTCATACACACTGTCATAGAAGTAATCCTCGTATTCTGGGTTGGCAATGTAAGAACCATCATACTGAATGATGCCATATTTTCCATTCTGCTTGATGATGGAACACTGGTCATAGGCGATATTATTTCCATACTCATCCGAAACAAGGATATCCTCTGCTTCTATGGTCGGTTCTACTTTCCATTCAGCACGCTTTTCCAATTTTGTCCAGTCTGAAAGATAGTTAACACCATTATTTCTTACTTCAATATCTTTCCATGTATAAGGACAATAATCCCATCTGCTGACGGTCACGTCATAGGTTCCCTCTGGCAAAAACAGTTCAAAATGTCCGTCTGCATCGGTGGTGGTTGTATAAGATTCTCCATTTACCTTGACAGCAGTAACATCTGCATGGTCAATTTTTGTATTTTCGTCGTCTTTATCAACAACAAAGTTGAGGATACCGCCATTTTGTGGTTCTGTAGCGGTTTCTTCACCATCAGATTCCCAATTCAAGGCTCTTTCTACAGCGGATTCTGCATTTACAATGTTCAAATCCCATGAATCATCTCGATTGGTATTGCAAACAATATCTTTCACTTCTGCACCCGTCAAAGAACTATTTGCTGACCAAACCATCGCAGCAACACCGGAAACATGAGGAGCAGCCACAGAAGTGCCACACATATAATTATTATTCATATCATTATATACATTTTTAGGCTGGAGAGAAAATATCTTATTGTTTGTAGAATCAGTATCTCCACCCGGTGCATAAATGTCAACACGACCATTTTCACTAGAAAGATTGCAATTAGAATAACTGGATCTTTTCTTGTCTCTATCAACTGCACCTACTACAATAATTCGATCATAGATATCCGGAAAATCAGATTTTTTAATTTTAGATAAAAGAGAATAGTCCTTTGCGTCCATGTCTTTTACATACTTTATATTTTTTTCTTCCCATTTTGGAACTTTAAAATCTTGCCATTTTCCATTTACCCTATACAACATATTATAAGATTTTTTGTTTTTTCCAGTGACAATTGCATATTCTCCATTTGCATCATATTGAAGCTGTCCATTTACACATTTTGCTCTTGTATAACTTGTATTCGATCCATTTCCTGCTGCTTGAATAATGCAAAAATCATATCCCTTATCCAATAATCTTTGGAAGAATTCTGCTAAACATGTACTTTTATTTTCCATTTTTTGTATAGCATTTGCATCATTATACACAATTGCGAGTGTCGATATTTCATCTGGACCATAAGAACAATTGATTATCTTTACATTTCGTAAAATCAGTTCAGAATAGCTACATTTTTCTTGCATAACAGAAACTGTATTTTCAGAATATTTGCTCACCCCTTTAAAAGAAACACCATATAGATGACCATCTCCAAAAGGATAAACGCCACAAATCCCAGCCTCATTATCTGACTTTGCTGCCATAGTTCCTGCTACATGCGTGCCATGACTTCTATCATCTTCACTAATGTTTCGATTATAGAACGTCTCTGCAAAGCCGAGGTCTTCATGATTATCATCGAATCCATCATCAATCAAACCAATTCGTAAATCTTGATTGACTTGATCGGAATGCTCTTTTAACAGTTCCCACGCTGCTGGAGCTTGAATCATCTCAAAGCCCCAGCTTTTTCCTGCACAGTCGGTACTGTTCGCTAAGTCGCCTGCCCACTCCTTGCCGTATTGGAAGCTTTCACTGGATGATTCTACATCGGACGGCTCTGCATCGAAAATATAGTTGATATCGGCACTTGCAACAATGTCTTCTGCCTTCAAATCTTCGGATAGCTGTTCCAGCTCTTCGAGAGAATAGACATTACTGAGTTGCAGTTGATAGTCGCCGGTCTGTTCAATCCGTCCGACAATCTCAGCATCGTATTTTTTTGCAAGCTTCTCTACTGCCCTTTTCTTTACGCCGTCTTCTGTAACCAATAAAATTTCGTTATCTGTATACATCGTCAGGTCATCTGTTGCAACGTGCTCTTCCTGGATTTCCTGATAGTAACATTCACCAATATGGTCTTCATCAAACTTTGACGTTTTGGAAAACCATTTCTGATACACGCCAACAGATGCTACTACCACCAGCAAGGCAATCGTTCCTGCCAACATTTTTTTCATTTCCGAGTTTTTCGCATCACGCATTTGCAATCACTCCTATCCATTAATCAAAGTTTTGAAACCAATAATAGTCGTATTTTGGCTTATCCGTTCCAAACTCAAGCGGATATTTTTTGAATCCGAAATTTCTGAGATTTCTAATTGCAGGTTCGTTATCTGGTTTTACCTTTGCAAAAATGTTTTTGTTTTTTGCAATGTGGTTTGCCAAGGAGAGGAACAAGTTTTGGAATTCCAATCCACGATAAGATTCTTCTACAAAAATCGCATCAATCATACAAGCATCCATAACTTTGATGCGTGGATCTATATTTTTCACGTGCTCTAGGTTCGTGAAAATCATTGCCACTGCAACCGCTTTGTCATATTGCTCGATTTCCCAGACTGCATCGTGATCAATTGCAGTGGAAATTTCAGATTTCACCATATCAATAATTTTGTCTGCGGAAGAATTGTACAGAGAGAAGAGTGCCTTTACATCTGACTTGTTGCACTTCCGAATGACAAATTCGCTTTCGATATAGTACTTAGAATACGGTTGGAAAGTAGTAGAAAGATTATCGGAATTCATGAGCTTGTAAATGGCATAGTTTGCGGCTAAGTCATTAAACGGCATGTATATCTCGTTGTTCTCTTCTATTCTTGGGGACGTTGCTTCCAATCTCTTCCAATATTTGTAAAAGTTGAAAATGTTATTATAAGTAGACCGGAACGGGAAAATTTCTTGCTCCTGCACATACGGATTGTTCACGATCAATATGAATCTATACTTAAACAGATCATTGATCAGCTGAAAAGAATTGATGCAATTCTTTAAAATCAGAAACATCGTTTCAAAGAAAGTCAGATATGCCACAATTTCATTCGATGAGCCGATATCTGTGAACTTTCGAATTCTTTTCTGGTCGTCAGAGATATAAATATTTCGATATCTCTTATTTCTCAGGGATAACATATTTCTGCAATAAACATCGAGATTGCGGTAAATCTTTTGAATCGATTCACTTTTATTGAACTTTTCATCAAAGTCAAGGATGGTACGCATAATCTCAGCATCGGTTAATTGCATCGGATGATAGTCTACAAGTACTTCTTTATTTCTCATAGGATAATAACTCACATATTTTCTTGTTCTTGGGATAAACTTTTCTTCTTTTGTCAGTTGAACCGAAACTGCTTCCAAACAAAGCATGATTCGGGCTGCTTCATAGCAGTATGATTTCGGATTGATGTAACTTACTTTGGCATGCTCTTCCAATTTCAAAAGCAGATCCTTCAGGATGGAGACTTCTAAAAAATTGGAAATCGACAGATACTGACTTCCGACAAGATCGCTAAACTTTTGCAAAAAGGTTTTCCATATCACAGCCGCTTCCGACCAGTCGATTTCAACCTGTTCCGTAACAATGTAATACAACATACTTGAAACATAATTACAATCGATCTCACTATACGAATTATGCGTGTATTTGTACTCGCAGTAATTGTAAAAATATCCTGTCTCTTTTTCAAACGTGCAAGCTCGGGGGTTCTTTAATATGCGTAACATATGGGTTGGAGATCCGTTTTTTGTTTTTGACAAGCTGTCAAACAAAATGTGCTGATTAAAAACCACATTAAAATGACCATAACATTTCAGTTTTCCGTTATTTCCCAAAATATTCGGATCTACTACCATCATTACCATGCACTGATAGATGCCAGGATGTTTCTTATATAATTTGCTAATGCTAGTATTGATGTTTGTAATAAAATTGTTAAAATCCATATTTTGTGCTTCCTCTCGTGATTTTTTCTTTTATTATACCGTATTCTGTACATTTCCGTCAATATCTCATTTTGACAAAAAAATCCTTAATTTTGACAAATCAAAACGCATTACCATCATCAAATATTTCCTCCTGTCACAAGATTGTAAGAACTCCCTGCTATACTAATAGAAAATCAAAAACAAGGAGTGATAACACATGGAAATTCTATCAGCGAAAGACTTGTGTAAATCTTATGGTTCGGGAGAAAACTCGGTTCAGGCATTGAATCATGTATCTATTTCCGTAGAAAATGGGGAATTTGTTGCCGTAATCGGCACGTCTGGCAGCGGCAAATCCACCCTCTTAAACCTGTTGGGCGGACTGGATACGCCCACTTCCGGCGAAGTATTGGTTTCTGGTAAAAAGCTTTTTCAGATGAATGAAGAAGCTCGCACGATTTTCCGCCGGAGAAATATCGGCTTTGTCTTTCAGAATTACAATCTAGTGCCTGTACTGAATGTTTATGAAAATATCGTCTTGCCCATTGAACTGGATGGCACAAAAGTGGATACAGAATATGTGAAAACAATTCTGCACACATTGGGATTGGAACAAAAAGTACAGGCAATGCCAAATCAGCTTTCTGGCGGGCAGCAACAACGTGTTGCCATTGCACGGGCATTGGCAGCAAAACCGGCGATTCTCTTGGCAGATGAACCTACTGGAAATCTGGACAGCAAAACGGGGATGGATGTCATTGCCCTGCTAAAAATGACTAGTCAGGCATTTCATCAAACCATTGTCATGATTACACACAATGAAGAAATTGCTCTAATGGCAGACCGAATGATTCGGATTGAAGATGGCAAGGTGGTGAATGGCAATGCTGAAAAATAACAATCAAGAAATCGTACGAAAAATTGCATTCCGTTCCATGAAACAAAATCGCATCCGAAATGGCATTGTGATTCTAGCTGTCATTTTGACAACATTCATGTTTACAACGATTTTCACCATTGGTGCAAGCATGGCGGAAGGTATGATGGTCATGCTGACTCGGCAGCAAGGTACTCGCTCTTCTATTTATCTGAACAACCCAACTACAGAACAGATTCAACAAATTACAGACAATCATGATCTTTATGCTGCTGGGCTGCAAATTCAGACCGGAACAGCATACGATTCGGAAGATGAAACCACTGCAATTCTGCTCAGTTATTACGATGAGACCGAATTTGAAAAGAATTTCACGCCTGCCATCAGCAATATTTGTGGCAATTATCCAACAGATTCCACCGCAATTATGCTTTCTAAAAATGCATTGGAAGCCTTGCAAATTGAAACGCCAAAAATAAACATGGAAATTCCCCTACTGGTAAACGGAACAGTAAAATCATTCACGCTTTCCGGTTGGTTTACGGATTATTCCAGCCCACAGGGCGGATTTCAGGGATTTGTTTCTAAATCTTATACAGATGCATTGGGACTCACAGCAGAAAAAGACGGTACGTTGTCGATTTCTGCAAAAATCGGTGTGCAGGAACGCTTGATGGATGCATTAGATGCAGCTGTAAAGCTGAAAGATGGACAGAAATTTCAGTATACTTCGGATATGTTGAGTGAAACTGTCACCAACCGTATTCTCATTGCCGGATTATTCGGTACAATTGGACTGATTATTGTATTTAGCGGTTATCTGTTGATTTACAACGTCCTATATATTTCTATCACCAAGGACATCCGATTCTATGGTATGCTGAAAACTGTTGGCATGACACCCAAACAAATTCGAAAAATGGTGCGATTACAGGCATTTTCCCTCTCTGGAATTGGAATCCCAATTGGTATGGGACTCGGAACAGCAGCATCTTTTGTAGCAGTTCCCTATGCAATGCGGATGTTCGGCAGTGCGGACAATCCTATGCCCTTGACCATGCAGTTTCATCCATTGATTTACATCGGAACGATTCTGTTTGCACTTTTCACAATCATAGTCAGCTGCCGAAAACCAGCCAAGTTTGCAAGTCATATCTCGCCCATTGAAGCGTTGAAATATCAGGGGCAGTGCTCCGCAAAAATCAAACCCAGAAAAGGAACAGATGGCGGAAAACTGCATAAGATGGCATTTCGAAATGTCTTTCGGGAAAAGAAACGTGCAGTGCTCGTATTTGCATCTCTGTTTCTAGGAACGATGGCGTTTCTCTCTACCAATGCATTTGTAGATAGCATGAAACTAGAGAACTATGTAAAATACTATTTACCAAATGACTATACGATTTATGTCAACTGCGGTTCAGAACAAGAGGGTACAGAGGAAGAACAAATTCAAAAAAATATCAAGTCCGCAGAGGAAATGGCACAAAAAATACAGGCATTGGATGGCATTACAGATGTTTCCATTCACCGATACGAAGATGTTACCTTGCCATTTGATGAAACGTTATTTCAACCGTTTTTAGAAAGTTTCTTAGAAAGTATCTCTGAAAAAATGACGCTCGAAGAATTTGCGAAAGGCTATACCAATTCGCCAGAAAGTTATACCTCAACAGTTATCGTAATTTCTAAGAAAGATGTCGAAACCTATAATCAAAAAGCGAAAACACCCATTGATATAGATGCATTTTTAGCAGGAACGCAATGCATTATCGGTTCTGTCAATACACCGGAGCAGGCTGCACAAATGCAAGGAAAAACAATTACGATGAAAGATAAAAACGGAAATGCTCTCTCTTTGCAAGTCGGCAGCTGTGCTTTAAATGGGGATATTTCCGGTTTGAGTTTTGGGCAGTATTGGAGGCTAGCAGGAGCACCGGAATATATTCTGGTCAGTGAAGCAGCACTGAGTCAGTTGACAGATACCCCTGCCATCAATACCATTGCTATTCAATGCGACCCAAAAGCGGAAAGTCGCCTGACAAATCAGATTCGCAGCATTACACAAATGTATCCGATTGTTGCCCATTTAGAAATTCGTACAGAATTGATGCAAGAATTCCAAGATAGTATGTTTTCTCTGAAAATTTTGAGCGGCGGTGTTTCTGCAATCTTGATTTTAATTGGTATCATCAACTTCATCAACGTCATGCTGACCGGTATTTTTACACGTCGAACAGAACTAGCAGTCATGGAAAGTGTCGGGATGACGAAGAAACAAGTACAAAAAATGCTAATGCTCGAAGGCATTTATTATGCTGTAATTACATTGGCATTGATTCTGACTGCAGGAAGTGGAATTCTATATTTGGTTGGCTTCTTTACAGAACAGACTGCCAACTATGCCGTTTTCCAGTATCCGTGGGGATGGATTGCAATCCTCGCTTGTTTTATTTTTGCTATTTGCGTATTTGTTCCCATGTTGGTTTATCGAATTGCTACCAAAGAAAGCATTACTGCAAGACTGCGTAGCATTGATTAAATGAATCATTTTGTTTTCTTAAAACGCCCTTTTTTCCGGAAAAGGGCGTTTTGCAAATTGACTTTTTGTCTGGAACATGCTATACTAAGCTGAAAAATGAAAGGGGATGATTCCGCATGCAGCGTATTTTAATCATAGAAGATGATACAACTATTCGCAACGGGATTCAGCTTTATTTACAGAAAAAGAGATTTGCTGTCGACTGTGCCGATACCATTGCTGCTGCAAATACCTTGCTTGCAAAAATGGTCTATCATTTGATTCTGTTGGATATTCGATTGCCAGACGGCAACGGTCTGGAACTTTGCAGCAAACTGCGAGAAACTAGTACCACGCCCATTATCTTCTTAACTGCAAACGATACGGAAGAACAGATGATTACAGGTTTTCAGCATGGCTGTGATGACTATCTTGCAAAGCCGTTTTCCATTGCGTTGCTGTATCAACGAATCCTTGCCGTGCTTCGCCGCAGTCAAAATCCTGCATCGGATGATATTTTTTCATATTTATCTCTAACAATTGATTTCACAAAAATGCAAGTACTGAAAAATGATGTGCCTGTAAAGCTGTCTGCGATGGAATACAAACTGCTGGAACTGCTGATTCGCAACCGAGGACAAGTGCTAACTCGTGATTTGATTTTAGAACGACTTTGGGACTGTGACGGAAATTTTGTAGACGAAAACACTTTGCGTGTTTTGATTCGTCGTTTGCGGCAGAAAATTGAAACCGACCCCAAAAATCCAAAATTCATCGTCACAGTTTTTGGAATCGGCTATACATTTGGAGAAGCACAATGAAGCAAACAAATCGGATACTTTCTATTACTTTAGAAATTCTGTTTCCACTGCTCTGCTTTGGAAGCGTTTTCTTTCTGACACAAAATCTTTTAGCTGCTGGGATTATATTGGTTCTCTCTGCTTGCCAATCTTTTTTCTTGGAATGGCAGACACGCAAAGAGCAGGCATATTGGAGCAACATCGCTGCACAACTTTCCGATTTATGCGACTGCCTGCTCTCGCTGGAACATAGAGAAATTTTTTCACGAAATGAAGATACGATTTTTTCCAAATTGCAGGACAAAGTATTGAAACTGGTGACGATTCTACAGCAGAAAAATGAGGATTCCTTGCAGGCACAAGAAAACATGAAGGGGTTGATTTCAGACCTCTCTCATCAATTGAAAACACCGATTGCCTCTCTAAAATTGTATACTGCACTTTTAGAAGAACCAACGCTGACCGAACAGCAGCAAAAGCAATATACAGAAGTGCTCCGAACGGCAATCGACCGCCTGATTTTCTTGTCAGAAAGCATGATTCAACTTTCTCGATTGGAAAGTGGTTTGATTCAATTACAGCTGGAAGAGAAAAGCTTGAATCAAACGGTACTGATGGCAATTAAAAATGTCTTTGCAAAAGCAAAACAACATCATATTACACTGACCTATGATAGTGAAAAAGAACTCTCACTGATGCATGATCAGCGATGGACAGCAGAAGCGATTTTTAATCTGCTAGACAATGCTGTGAAGTATTCGCCACCCGGCAGTACGGTTGCAATTCGAGTTCGGGAATTGGGTTTGTTTGTTGCGGTGGATGTAACTGACCAAGCAGAGCCGATTCCGGAGGATGAACGCAGCCGTATTTTTCAGCGATTCTATCGGGGACAAAACAGCAAGGCAACAGAAGGCATCGGAATTGGACTCTATCTGGCTAGGAAAATTGCAACGGAACAGAATGGACATTTGAATTTGCGTTGCCGTTCTAATGGAAATACATTTTCAATATTATTATTTCAGAGATAAGCGTCTTATCTCAATTTTTCACGTTTTTTCTTACATTGCATTGCAATCCATACAAACCTGTGGTATAATAAAATTATCATGAAAAAAGGAGTCGTTACAAGATGAAAAAAATAATCGCAGTCCTTGCAGCAAGTGGATTGCTGGCAACTTCCATTCCACAACAATCCGTTACAGCCGCTGAAACGCCTGCTCTGACTGATATTGTATCATTACAGAAATGGATTTTAGGAGAATCAGAATCCACGCCAACAGACGGACAAACATGGGATTGGAATGCAGATGGAACGGTAAATATTGCTGACCTGTGTCAGATGAAACGGCAGTATACAACCATACCTGTTCAAAATCCATTGGATACTTTAACCGGAATGGATTATCAAACGGCTGTTGCAAACGCCTATATTTCTAAATCCGAGTACGGGTATCAAATCGCAGGCAATTTAAAAAGTACGATTGAAGAAAAAATGGGACGACCATTGGATTATTCCATCGACCGTTTCTATCTGGTTAACAATGAAACATTGGGACTAGACAACAGTACAAAATATCTCTATAATGCAAGTACGATGGATGTTTACCCCGTCACAGAAGAAACAAAACGAAACTGTGCCACTTGGTATTGGAAAGGCTCAAAAGCCGCTGTATATGGCATTGATGACGATGAAGAAAAGCAAAATGAATTTTTAGATGCTCTGGAATGGTATGGAATTACAGAAGTTTACTATTCCAGCGGTGCAAATAAGCTGGTAAACAACAAGGACAAGGTAGAAAAATTTGTAAAGAATGCCTATCAGAGAAACATGAAAGTCTACTTGTTGACAGGCGAAAAAACGTGGCTGTATGAAGATACTTATCAGACTGCCATTTACCGTGTTTTTGACAAGGTTGCTGAATATAACAGCATGGTGGATTATGATGCAAGATTGGCAGGCGTTTCGTATGATGTGGAAGTTTGGACAAACTCCGACTACAACTGGAAGAACAACGCCGATGCTCGAGCACAGCAAGTAAAGTTTGTGGAAGCTGCACAGCAGTATGCAAATGAAAAGAACCTGTCCGTCATTCATTGTTTACCGTTCTGGATTGTGCGATATGATTACACGGATGAAGATGGCACGACAAAAAATGTATACGATTCTATTACACAGATTGCAAACGATACCATTTTAATGACTTATCGGGATAGTGCCAGTGCCGTAGAACGGTTAGTGGCAGAGGTGCAAACAAATGCAGAACACCCTGTGCTGTATTATGCCGAGAAGAACGACTGTAACTTAGAAATTGCCGTACAGGTTGACCAGAGCAAAGAAGGCGATTCTGTCAGTTTCTATGAAGAAGAGCAGGAAAATCCGGGTTGTGTAAAAGATGCCCTTGCAACCATACAGACCGATTTAGCAGATTATTCCGAACATACCACGTTTGCGATTCATCAGGCGATTGCTATGTATGAATTCTATCTCTCCAAATAACATGAAAACCGCACACATTCTGATACATGCAAGAATGTGTGCGGTTTTTTATGTGCCAAATACCACATAAGATTCTGGCACTTTCCCTACTAAAATTGTTTCTGTCAAGAGGTAAGAAAACTGTGCAGTTGTTGTAGTTCGGTAAAAGGGTGCAGCTGCCTGCAATGTAATGGTAACGTCTGCACGAATGGTATGGCAGGTTTGATTGATGCCAACAGATTCCAGCTGACTGATGAGCTGTACCTTTGCTGTTCCAATGGGCAACATTTTCATGGAAAGTGTTGGGCCTTTTCCGGCAAACAGCCAAATACCCGTTGCTGTTCCCAGAGAAACTGGAAATGTTTCTGCCCGAACTGCCTGTAAATCTTGATTGATTTGTGTGAGCAATTGTGCTTGCATACGGTTGATTTGCGTGGTTTTTGTTTCTACTGCTGTCACTGCCCCGTCTGTATCATATAGCAACACCGCAAAATCTGTATACTGACTGTCTGTTTCCTGCAAAACTTTATGAATGCTCTCTCCAATCTGAACAGAAGCAGCAGATTGACATTCCTGTGCACAGACTGCCAGCACATCGGGGCGAATCCAGCGATCCAATTGCACGACACCAAATAACAATCCTGCGATCATAAAAATGCTGCAACACAGCCATGTCAGTTGTTTTCTTTGCAGTGCTGTATTTCGTCTTCTCAAAACTGCTGCTCCTTATTCAAAAAGGGCGGCTTTCATTCGCCGCCCCATTTCACTCAAATTCGATTTGCTTTACAGCGGCTTTTCTTCAGATTCTATGCTGTCTGTTGTTGCTCCACATCCGCAGTCTGGGGAAAAGTCCCCCATGCCATTGACAGAGCCGGGAGAAAATTCTTCTGCCGGAAACCGAATCTTATCAAATACCGCACACGGGGATTCTGTATCTGCTCGGCATTCTTTCGTTGGAATGGTGTATTCGTATGTTGGCACTAAAATCGTGACCGGTCGGAACAATTCCACTACGGAAAACAGTCCCAACGTCATAATCACTGTTCGAATCGGAACGGCACTGCTGCCCTCTGGAGCAGGCGGACAAACCATTCCCACCCTTGTTTCTAATGCGATTGGTTCTACCACTTGAACGGCAGCCGTTGGTAGGTTTACGCTCTCGCTGCATTCTTCTCCGGAAGAGCAGGGCTTTCCATTACTGAAAAACGTCTTGCTGCTGCTTTCTCCACCATAGAGAATCACATTCTTTCCAGCATACGCCGTTCCAGTCAGCAGTGTTGGGCTGCCGCAGGCACGTTCATATGCCATCAATTCTACCCGAAATGTATACGTCAAATCAATGGAAAAAAAGCCCCTGTTAAATGGTACTGGCTCGATATTCATACAGATGTCCGATACCTTTACACATCGGCTTTTTACCAGCGTGACGTTGGGGGGAAGTTCGCCGCCATCCATTAAAATTTGGACGTTGGACAGACAATCCCGGTCACTGCAACTGTCAAACACCCGGTCAACTTTAATGGGAACTGCATCCGGACAAGTATCCGGCATTGGATGAAATTTACTCATAGAAACGCCTCCCATGAAAAACATAGAAACAGTTTCACGCTGTTTCTCTACAGTCTATTCAGTGGGAGGCGTTTTTGTGACAGCTTTTTTATTTTTCTTCTGCTTCGTACATTTCACGGAAGAAGCAACTATAAGAACCTGTATGGCAAGCAACACCAGTTTGTTCTACATTGACCAGCAAAGTATCATTGTCGCAATCACTGTACATACTGATGACTTTTTGCAGATGTCCGGAAGTTGCACCTTTATTCCAAAGTTCCTGCCGAGAACGACTCCAGAACCAAGTGTATCCGGTTTCCAGTGTCTTTTTCAGGCTTTCTCGGTTCATATATGCCAGCATCAACACGGTTTTGGTGTTGACTTCATAGACAATTGCTGGAATCAGGTCGCCTTTTTCAAAATAGGCATCCAAATGATTACAATCAATTTTAATCATGCGTTGTATCCTTTCTTTTTCCTGTTTCATCGAATTGTGTCCGGATTGCCCGTTCCATCTGAAAAATCATGCAAATCAAAACCGCCATTTGCAAAACAATATTTCCAAGCAAAACCATCGTTTGCATTTTCATGGACATGAAAAAATATCCAACGGAACAGCCAACTGCAATCAATAGCAAAATTCCACCGCTGATGCACCAGCATTTTCCGCAATACGTATTTGCAAACCGCCATGTTTCTGCATTTTTCATAGAACGGGTGGTTCGATATCCAATCCATGCATTTTGTTTTTTGGGCGGATGAAATTGCATCATCCAGCCCGCAAATAACAGAACCAATGGAATGAGTACCGTAAAAACAATATCAAATACTTTCATCGCATTAAGATTCCTTTTTTCCGGCAGTCTGCCTTTACATCCTGCACGGTCAATTCTCCAAAATGGAACAGGGAAGCTGCCAGTGCTGCGGAACAGCCTGTTTCTTGGAATGCCTCTGCAAAGTCTTCCAGTTTGCCTGCTCCACCGCTGGCAATGACCGGAATGGAAACTGCATCGCAAACCGCTTTCAGCATGGGCAAGTCAAAGCCCTCTTTTGTACCATCTGCATCAATGGAATTCAAGCAGATTTCACCTGCACCCAGCTGTTCACACTGCTTTACCCAGTCAATCAAATCCAAATGCATATCCACTCTTGCACCATTGATGAAAACTGTCCACTTGTGGTCGCCAATTTTCTTTGCATCAATGCCCACGCAGACGCACTGACAACCGAAAATATCTGCTGCTTCCCGAATCAAAGCAGGATTCTGTACTGCTTGCGAATTGATGGAAACCTTGTCAGCTCCTGCACGCAGTGTTTCTCGGAAATCATCAATGCTCTTGATGCCACCGCCAACGGTCAGCGGTACAAAAATTTTCTTAGCAGCTTCCCGTACAACGTCTAAAATGACCCCTCTTTTTTCATAGGAGGCTGTAATGTCATAAAATACAATTTCATCTGCACCCTGTTCATTGTAAGCCTGTGCCAAAGCAACCGGGTCACCAACATCTCGAACGCCCTCGAATTTGACACCTTTTACTACTTTTCCATCTCGCACATCCAAACAAGGAATGATTCTCTTTGCCAGCATAATTGACAGCCTCCTTTCTTATACCTGTGCACCAGCACAAGCAATGGCATCTTCCAATTGCAATGTGCCCTGATACAGGGACTTTCCGCAAATTGTTCCATACAAGCCCATCTGCTTGCAAGCCTGAATATCTGCAATCGTATGCACGCCGCCACTTGCAATGATGTTGCAGCCTGCTCCCACTGCCTGATGAATCTGCTGCAACTGTTCGGTATTTACGCCGGACAGCGTGCCATCTCTGGAAATATCCGTATAAATGATATACTGTACCCCAACAGCAGCCATTTCTTTTGCCAAAGACAAATAATCTACAGAAGAACTGTCCAACCAGCCTTCCACTGCAACCATGCCATTTTTTGCATCAATGCCAACAGCGATTCGTTCGCCGTATTCCTTGACTGCATCTTTTACAATCTGCGGATTCTTCAATGCAATCGAACCGAGAATGACACGGGAAATTCCGCCCTTTAAGTAGGCTTCTACCGTATCCAAGCTGCGAATACCGCCGCCCAGTTCCACTTTTAACGGTGTATTTTTTGCAACATCTAAAAACAATTCTGCATTCTTTGGTTCTCCGGCTCTTGCTCCATCCAAATCTACCATGTGAATCCAGGATGCTCCAGCTGCTACAAATCCAGCAGCTGTTTTTCGGTAATCTTCTGCAACTTTATGAGAAGTTGCAAAGTCACCCTTTACCAGACGAACACACGTTCCATCTTGAATATCAATTGCAGGTAAAATGATCATTTCAGCAATCCTCCAAAGTTTCTTAAAATCTGCAAGCCGGTTTCCCCACTCTTTTCCGGATGGAACTGTGCCCCGAATACGGTCTTTCCATCATAAACCATTGCCGGAATCTGTCCGCCATAGGTCACATACGCTGCCAGATATTCCGGTGCAACGACTGCCTGATAAGAATGAACGAAATAAACATATGCTTCTTCACCCAAATTGTGCAGCAATGGGCAATCAATCTGATATTCCAGCTTGTTCCAGCCCATGTGCGGAATAATCAAGCCGTTTGCCGGAATTTTTTCCACTGTTCCTGGAATCAGTCCCAGTCCGTCACACGCTTCAAATTCATAGCCTTTTTCAAAAATCAGCTGCATCCCAAGGCAAATTCCTAAAAACGGCTTCTTCTTAGATTCTGTCTGTAAAACGGATACCAAATGCCGTTCTTTCAGCATTTGCATGGCACTCGGAAATGCACCAACCCCCGGCAGGATGATGGCATCTGCTGCCTGAATGGCAGCAGCGTCATCGGTCAACTGGCTTTCCAGTCCTAAAAAATCAAGTGCATTTTTGACACTGAAGATATTTCCAGCACCGTAATCGACAATGGCAATCATTTATAAAACCCCTTTCGTAGAAAGTGTTTGTCCGCTCTTCGTCGGTGTAATGGCAATCTGCAAAGCGTGAGCAACTGCCTTAAAAGCAGCTTCGCATTTGTGATGGTCATTTGTACCATACATCATATTGATGTGCAGGGTAATGCCTGCCTGAAAAGCAAACGCACGGAAAAATTCTTCTGTCAAGCAAGTATCATATTGTCCAATCATCGCATTGGTGAATGTTCCCTGAAATACCAGAAATGGACGGTTACTGATGTCCAAGCTGCAAAACGCAAGGGACTCATCCATGGGAATAAACGCACTGCCATAACGGGTGATGCCGGACTTATCACCCAGTGCTTCCCCGATGGCTTTTCCCAGTACAATGCCGGTGTCTTCTACGGTGTGATGTCCATCTACATGCAAATCTCCAGCGACCTGAATATGCATACTAATGCCGCTGTGTACGGCTAAGGCGGTCAGCATGTGGTCAAAAAAACCAATGCCGGTATGAATATTTGCAACGCCTTTTCCATCCAAAACCACTTTCACTTGAATCTGTGTTTCTTTGGTGTTGCGTTCGATTACGGCTTCTCTCATAGTGACACCTCTTTATTCCTTCTCGTCTTCAAACCGAACGGTAATGGCATTGGCATGTGCAGTCAAGCCTTCCCGATTTGCAATCAATACAATATCATCCTTTGCAGCACGCAGGGCATCCTTGGTATAATACGTATAGCTGGAACGCTTTGTAAAGCTTGCAACGCCCAGCGGTGAAAAGAACCGAGCCGTTCCACTGGTCGGAAGAACGTGGTTCGGGCCAGCGTAGTAGTCCCCCAGCGGTTCCGATGCATACTGTCCAAGGAATACAGAGCCAGCGTTATCCAGTGCACCCAGCAGTTCCATTGGATTCTCCATCAGCACTTCCAAGTGTTCCGGTGCAACCCGATTTGCCAGAGCCGTTGCTTCTTCCCGACTGTTGCAGAGCAGAATTGCCCCGTAGGTATTCATGGATTTTTCGATGATTTCTTTTCGTTCCAGTGTTTGAACCTGCCGATTGATTTCTGCCTGTACCTGTTCTGCCAGCTTTTCACTGGTGGTAACCAGAATGGAAGATGCCATGACATCGTGTTCCGCCTGTGACATCAAATCTGCTGCCGCAAATGCCGGGTTGGCGGTTTCATCTGCCATAACCAGAACTTCACTTGGCCCTGCAATCATATCAATATCTACAATTCCGTACAGCAGCTTCTTTGCGGTTGCAACATAAATATTTCCAGGCCCAACGATTTTATCAACCTTTGGAATTTCCTTTGTTCCGTATGCCAAAGCAGCAATTGCCTGTGCACCGCCAGACAGGAAAATCCGGTCAACACCGCACAAAGCAGCTGCAATCAAAATATCTGGATTTGGTGTACCGTCTTTTCTCGGCGGTGTTACCATGATAATTTCTTTTACGCCAGCAATTTTTGCAGGAACAGCATTCATGATAACGCTGGACGGATAAGCAGCTGTACCGCCCGGTACATACAAACCAACACGTTCCAGACCTCTTACACGCTGTCCTAAAATCACACCGTTTGCCATTGGGTGAATAAAGCCCTGTTCCACCTGACGCTGGTGGAAATCCCGTACATTTTCGATGGCGTTTAACATGGCATCTACAAATGCTTGGTCAGCATCGGTCAAAGCATCATTGATAACCTCTCTCGGTACTTCGTAATATTCCGGCAAGCTGCCATCGAATTTTAAGGTATAATTTTTAACAGCATCATCACCGCCAGCTTTTACTGTTTTCAGAATTTCCTGTACGGTTTCTGTCACACGCTGATTGGTTTCGCCTGTTCTTTCATCCAACAACTGAAAAAATGCTTCCCGTTCTTCTGCAACGCTTGCATTGATTTGCTTCATGGTAATCATGCTTATAATACCTCCTCGATTTTTTGAATCAACGATTCAATTTCCTGCTGCCGCATCTTCAGGCTGACAACGTTTGCAATTAGTCTTGCAGAAATCGGAACGATTTCTTCGACAACTTCTAGTCCATTTTCTTTCAGGGTTACCCCTGTTTCTACAATGTCTACGATTCCATCTGACAATTCCAGCAGCGGTGCTAACTCTACAGAACCTTCGATTTTTACAATGTCAACATCCATACCCTTGCTTTCAAAGAATCGGCGTGCAATGTTTGGATACTTAGTTGCAATGCACTTGACACCATATCCGCTGTAAAAATCCGTTCCCTTTTTGGTTGCCAGTGCAAACCGACACTTTCCAAAGCCCAGATCTGCCAGTTCAAAGAACTTGCCGGACATTTCCAGAATGGTATCTTTTCCGACAACGCCCAAATCACAAACGCCATGCTCCACATAGGTGATCACATCGGCAGCCTTGGAGAGTACAACTTCCATATTTCCATCCGGAATCGGCAAAATCAATCGTCTGCCCTTATTATGTACCGCTTCGCAATCATAACCCAGCTTTTCCAGCAAGCCAACGGTATCTTTTTCCAAACGTCCTTTTGTCAACGCAATTCTCAGCGGTTTTGTCATAATACTGTGACCTCCGTAACTTCTTTTTCTACTTGATATAAGGTGGAAATCTTCCGATTCTTTGCATAGTCCAATGCTGCTTCTGCGGAGGATACCAGTGCAAATTCTACGGTCAATCCTGCTTCCCGTTTGGTTTCTGCCAGTGCAATGGCAGCTGCTTCATAGCCCGGTGCTGCATAAATGGCAACATCCGTCGCTTTCTTTGTCCGTGGATTCTTTTTCATGGCAACTTTTGCAACGGCATCTACATTGACAGCAAATCCAACTGCCGGAACATCATAGCCAAAGCTTGCCAGCAGCTTATTATACCGACCGCCAGACAAAACTTCATCGCCATAGCCTTCCAAATAGCCTTTGAGAATCATGCCCGTGTAATAATCTGCCTTGTTGACAATACCAAGATCCACGCTCAGCCGTTCTGTTCCAATCAATGCTGCAATTTCCCGATACAGTTTCCGCAGGTATTGCAACATTTCCTGAATCTGTGGTGTGCAGTAGAGCTGTTCCATCTTATCGAATACTTCTTCTCCACCAAACAAAGACGGCAGTTTCTTCAAAGCATGAATCAGCTGATTATCGCCCAATGTGTCCAGTAAGTCATTCAATGCAGAATAGTTCTTTGTTTCAATCAGATACCGGATTTCTTCTTTGGTTGCCGGTGCAGCATTCAATTCCCGCATCAATTCCTTGAAAATGCCGGCATCCCCTAATTCCAGATAATAACTGGTTTCGTTGCAGCGTTTCAGCACATCAATTGCCATGCTTGCCATTTCCAAATCTGCCATATAGGAATCTGAATCAATCAGTTCCGCACCTGCCTGCATAAATTCATCGCTTCTGCCCTTCAGTGCTGGTTCAAAGCGGTAAGCAGTCTGCATATAGCACAGCCGCTGTGGCAGCATAGCTTCCCGCAGACGGGTTGCAACAACTCTTGCAATCGGAGCAGTGGATTCCGGACGCAGCACAATCAGCCGTCCCTTACTGTCTGTCAATTTATATAACTGTTCTTGCGGATACTGAACGGCTTCCGACTGAAAAACATCAAAAAATTCCAATCCCGGTGTTACCAATTCATCGTATCCCTGACTCTGAAAAACAGAACGAATTTTTTCTTCTGTTTCTCGCCGTACGAGGCATTCTTCTAATAATAAATCTTTTGTCCCTTCCGGCGTAATTCGATTATAATTTCTCATGTGTTCCTCCTAAAAGCACTTTATTATGCTACTATGGTAACATAATACCACGCTATCACGATTTTGTCAAGTTAAAAGAGGGTCATTTGACTGGATTTCGGCAAATTGCCGAATGCATTCAACTTTTCCAATGTTTCTATTACTGTTTTCGATGCTCCGCTGCGGTTCTGGAATTCTTCGATAGAGATAAAATCCCGTTTCTGTGCTGCTTCATACAGTGCATTGGCAGCTGACAGCCCAATTCCGCTAATTGCAGAAAATGGAATCCGGATTTTCTCATCCTCTACCAGATACTGCGAAGCGTGTGAACGATACAAATCAATCGGCAGGAAATCCAATCCCCGACACAGCATTTCATTGATAATATAGAGCAAATCCAACTGGTCAGACTCTTTCTTTGTGCGTTCGTTGCCCTTTTCTCGCAGTTCTTCAATCCGGTTATGAACGGCTTCTTTTCCCTGCATAACCAATTCTACATCAAAGTCATCCCCACGGGTGCTGAAATAAACCGCATAATATGCTAATGGACGATATAACTTAAACCATCCCAATTTAATGGCAGCGGTTACATAAGCAGCTGCATGGGCTTTCGGGAACATGTATTTGATTTTCAAACAGCTGTCAATGTACCAATCCGGAACATTGTGGTCTTTCAGCATTTGAATCCGCTCTGGCGTAAAGGTTTTTGGAGCTTTACCCTTTCGAGTGTCTTCCATAATCTGAAAGGCTTGCTTTGGCTCTACACCCTTATGCAGCAGGTAAGTCATAATACTATCTCTCGTTCCGATTACATCCGAAATAGTGCACGTTCCGTTGTCAATCAAATCCTTTGCATTTCCAAGCCATACGTCTGTACCGTGGGACAAGCCAGAAACCTGTAAAAAGTCACTGAACTTCGTTGGATTGGAATCCAGCAGCATTTGAATGGTAAAACCAGTGCCCATTTCCGGAATGCCCAGACTGCCTGTCTTGCAATAAATATCTTTTCCCGATACACCCAGTTCTTCTGCATGTGTACACATCCGAATGACACGAGGGTCTGTCGTGGGAACTTCCCGAATATCCAACCCCGTGATGTTTTCCAAGTGTCGGTACATCGTTGGGACAACGTGCCCCAATTCATCCAGTTTCAAAATCGTATCGTGCAGAGAATGGAAGTCGAAATGCGTTGTAATGACATCCGAATCCGCTGAATCAGCAGGATGCTGCACAGGGGTAAAGTCATATACATCATAATCATTCGGCACAACGACCATACCGCCCGGATGCTGTCCCGTTGTTCGCTTGATGCCGGTGCAGCCAATGGAAAGACGATTGATTTCTGTTGGACTGCAAGTAATGCCCCGTTCGTCCAGATATTTTTTCACATAACCATACGCAGTTTTATCTGCCACAGCGGCAATCGTTCCGGCTTTAAACACATTATCTCGCCCGAACAGTTCTTCTGTGTAACGATGGGCAGAAGATTGATATTCACTCGAGAAATTCAAGTCAATATCCGGTGCTTTATCGCCATCGAATCCCAAAAATGTTTCAAATGGAATATCATGCCCATCTCTGTTCATTTCTGTTCCGCATTTCGGGCACTTCTTTGCTGGCAAGTCGAATCCAGAACCAACGCTGCCATCTGTAATAAATTCACTGTGCTTGCATTTTGGGCAGACATAATGCGGTGCAAGCGGATTGACTTCTGAAATACCTGCCATAGATGCAACGAAAGAAGAACCAACAGAACCTCTCGAACCAACTTCATAGCCATGTGCAACGCTATCCCAAACTAGTTTCTGTGCAATGATATACAGCACGGCAAACCCGTGCTTGATAATCGAACCCAACTCTCGATTCAATCGCTTTTCAACCAGTTCCGGCAACGGATCACCATAGATTTCCTTTGCCTTTTCATTGGTGATTCGTGTCAAGTCCTCTTCTGCTCCGTCAATGTTTGGCGTAAAAGTCCCCTTTGGAATTGGTCGAATGTGTTCGATACAATCCGCAATGCGATTTGTATTTTCTACAACCACTTCATATGCCTTTTCTTTTCCCAGATAAGAAAACTCTTCCATCATTTCATCCGTTGTCCGAAAATACAATGGCGGTTGGAATTTTGCATCGTCATAACCTTGTCCAGCCTGCAAAATCTCTCGGAATTTTGCATCACCCGGATCCATAAAATGCACATCACAGGTTGCACAAACTGGCATATTTAATTCTTCACCCAGTTTGACAATGGCACGGTTATAATCTCGCAGTTCTTCTCGATTGGCAGCCGTTCCATTTCGCATCATAAAGGCGTTGTTCAAATCCGGCTGAATTTCCAGATAATCATAAAACTTTGCCAGTTCCACGATTTCTTCATGCGGACGGTTTTCCACCAGTGCACGGAACAATTCGCCCGCTTCGCAGGCACTGCCGAAAATCAAACCTTCTCGGTGTTCCTGTAAAACAGATTTCGGCAACAGTGGCTTTCGATAGAAGTACTTCAGATGACCGTAAGAAATCAACTTGTACAAGTTTTTCAAGCCTGCCTGATTTCGTACCAGAATAATTTGATGGTAGGATTTCAGTTTCTTGACATCAATTTCTTCTGTTTTCGTGTTCAGCTCTGCCAGCGTTTGCAATCCCTTTTCCTGAATCAGCTGCGACACCAACTTGACATAAATTTTCGCCAGCATCTGGGCATCATTGCAGGCACGATGATGGTCAAACTTTCCGAGTTTCAATGCTTTTGCAACGGAATCCAGTTTATGTTTTGCAATGTTCGGCAGCATCACTTGACTTAAAATCAAGGTATCCAGTGTTACAAAAGAGAACGAAATATGTTGCCGTTCACAAGCATTCCGGATAAAAGACGTATCAAATCGGGCATTGTGTGCTGCCAAAACGGGTTTTTCTGAACCGCAAAATTCCATGAACTGTTGAATCGCTTCTCGTTCGCCCGGAGCATTCGCAACCATTTGGTCTGTGATTCCGGTCAACTCTACAATTTTCGGCGGAATCGGCTTTCCCGGATTTACCATGATAGAAAATGTATCTACAATTTGCAGATTTCGCAGTTTTACTGCACCGATTTCCGTCAAGCGGTCTTTCGTATAACTCAAACCTGTTGTTTCTACGTCGAAAATAATGATTTCATCTTGCAAACTGCGTGGATCTGATTCATCAATAATCGTTTTCTTTTGCAGGTCGTTGACTACATACGCTTCGCAACCATAGATAATCTTAAAGTTCGGGTCTTTTATTGCATTCCAAGCATTCATTGCATCTGGAAACGCCTGTGCAATTCCGTGGTCGGTGATGGCAATTGCCGGATGTCCCCATTCATGTGCCCGATTGACCAGCTTTCCAGCTTCTGTAATTGCATCCATCTGCGACATTGCTGTATGGCAGTGCAATTCCACCCGCTTTTTCTCTGCATGGTCTTCTTTTTTCTTACGCTGCACCATCATAATCGAATCCGGTTTCAATACCATTTCACGTGCAAAATTATCGTAATCAATCCGACCCAGCAGCAGCAAGGTACTGCCTTTCTTGATTTCACCCAGCGGAATTTTTTTCAAGTTTTCTGTGGTATCAAACAGCTTGACCAAAACGGAATTTTCATAGTCTGTGACTTGATACGTTGCAACCGTTCGTTCGCCCCGTACTTCTCGCACTTCCATTGCAAATACATCTGCTAAAATAACAGAACGCTGACCCTCTCGACCCAGAGCCTCGGTAATGGAAATGGGATTGTCCCGAATTGTTCTGCCTTTAATCAAAGTTGCACTGTCCGGCACAATGTTTTCCAATTCTACTGACAAGGCAACTGGTTTTGATTTTGCTGGCTCTGCCTTGTCGGATGATTTAGCTGGAGCAGTGGCTTGCAGCTGTTCTGTATGTTTGGAAACGGTCTTTTCTGCGGTTTCCTGCATCTGCTGGTAGGATTCCGTAGAAACAGCAGCTTCTCCAAGGATTTCCACTTTGATGGACACGGAAAACAACCGTTGCAGCAAGTTTTGCAACTGTTCTGCTACATGATACCGCTGCACAATTTCATAACCGCCATTTTTCAAGGTAATTGTCCAGTTTTGTCCGTCCTGCTGAATCTGTGCATGGTCAAAAAAGCCGTTTACAACCGGCTGTTCTCGCTTTAAAAGTTGCAGCAACTCTGGAAAATATGCCGTTTGGCAGAGTGTTGCTGCATAGTTGGGAGCAATCCGAACGGTTTCAATTTCTAGTGCTTGCTGTAAGGTTTTTTCCAGAGAAAAAAGGTCGTTTGCTGGAACAAGCTGCGGAAATGTCACATAAAAAGTCAATCGTGTGAGGTTTTCTGCATAGGTCAGCCGGTATAGCATACCATCCTGCATGGAATCCGGCATTGTTTGGATATAAGAGTCTAAAAAATCAGAAAATCGTAAGGTTTCCATGGGATGCACGCCTTTCATTAAAATTTCTCTATTTCCTTCATCAGTTCTGTTACAATTTCTGATTCCGGAATCTTCCGCAGAACTTCTCCCTTTTTAAAGAGTACTGCACAGCCATCTCCGCCAGCAATTCCAATATCTGCTTCTCTTGCTTCGCCTGGGCCGTTTACAACGCAGCCCATAACAGCAACCTTAATATCCTTGTCCACATTTGCCAATGCCGCTTCGACCTCTTTTGCAGTCTGAACCAAATCAATTCTCGTTCTGCCGCAAGTTGGACAAGCAACCAATTCTGGGCCGCCACGCAAACCCATGCACTTTAAAATATCCTTTGCAGCGGCAATTTCCTGTATCGGATCATCCGTCAGAGATACCCGAATCGTTGCACCAATGCCATCATGCAGCAATGCTCCAATGCCGATTGCTGATTTAATCAGCCCCATATGTGCTGTTCCAGCTTCTGTTACGCCAAGATGCAGCGGATATGCACACTGCTGTGCTGCCAGTCGATACGCATCAATCATGGTGGAAACAGTAGAAGATTTCATGGAAATTACAATGTCGGTAAAATCGCAATCTTCCAGCATTTTGACGTGCCGCATGGCACTTTCCACCAGAGCTTCTGCTGTTGGTGCACCATATTTTGCAAGCAAATCTTTTTCCAGTGAGCCAGAATTGACCCCGATACGAATCGGGATTTGCTTCGACTGACAGGCGGCAACGACTTGCCGCACCCGATCCATTCCGCCAATGTTGCCGGGATTGATTCGAATTTTATCAATCCCGGCTGCAACTGCCTCCAACGCAAGCCGATAATCAAAATGAATATCGGCAACCAGTGGAATCTTTACCGCTTCTTTAATCGCTGGAATCAGCTTCAATGCTTCTTTGTCTGGGATTGCAGCCCGTAAAATTTCACAGCCTGCCTGCTCCAATGCTTTTGCCTGTGCAACACTGCCAGCAATGTCGTCTGAACGGGTATTCAGCATGGATTGAATATAGATGTGCTTGCCATCCAATACACAATCGCCCACTCGTACTGCCTTTTTTTGCATATTTAACACTCCTTTCTATGTTAATGAAAAATTCGTGTGACATCCTGTACCGTCACCACAATCATCAATAAAAACAACGCTGCCATCCCAACCAGATGCACAAGTGCTTCATGTTCTTTTTTCACAGGTTTCCGGCGAATGGCTTCCAGGAACAAGAACCAAAATCGGCTTCCATCTAAGCCTGGAATCGGCAGCAGATTAAAAATACCAACATTGATGGTAATAAAAATCGTCAGATGCAGGACAGAAGAAATCCGTTCCGCAGCAGTTGTCCCTGCGGTTGCTGCATTGCTGATGACTTCTACTGTTCCAACTGGTCCAGACAAATCCTGAATGCCATATTTTCCGGTTACCAGTTCTATCAGCGACATCCAGATGAGTTTTCCCGTTGCAACGGTATCCTTTGCCGCATAGGAAAGCACATGAAAGACGGTTTTCTGCTGCGGCTCTAAGGAGAAATCTAACCAATCGTTGTTCTCCTGATCTCGAAATGTAACATCCTGCAATTTTACTTTTTTTCCATCCCGTTCTACAACAACTGTAAACGGTTCACCGGATTCATTGCTTAATTTATATTGCAAATCAGTAATGGTAAAAATGTGAGAGCCATTCAGCGAAACAATCGTATCACCTGCCTGTAAACCGCAAGTGTTACTCGTTGCCTGCTTGTGAAATCCATGAATCGTATTGCTGATGAGATAGGGGTCGCTGCAAGTGGTTGCAATCAACAACACAAATCCCAATACCAGATTCATGAAAGCACCTGCCAGCACGACAATCATTCTCCGCCATACTGGTTTTTGGTCAAATGCACGAGCATTTTTACTCTCTGCATCTTCTCCTTCCATCGAACAAAATCCGCCAATCGGAAACAGTCGCAGAGAATACAGCGTTTCTCCCTTTTGAAAACGAAAAATCTTTGGCCCCATACCAATTGCAAATTCATTGACTTGAATGCCATTTCGCTTTGCTGCTATAAAATGCCCAAATTCATGAATGGCAATGATACAGCCGAAAATCAAAATCGCAAGTAAAATCGACCAGATGGTTGTCATGCGTGGATGCTCCTTTCTTCCCTGTGCAAGTTTCTGATTTTAAAACCCCATTTATTATTTTTGAATCAGATTTTGCACCAGTTCCCGTGCTTTTTGGTCTGTCTTTAAAACATCCGCACAAGTATGCAGTTCCGGTGTTTCCACTGTCCGCATGGCAGTTTCTACATAGTCTGCAATCTCCAAAAATCCAATCTTTCCCTGTAAAAATGCCTGTACGGCAATTTCATTTGCACCATTCATGACGCAAGGCAGCAATCCGCCTGCTTGCATGGCTTTCTTTGCAAGTGCCAAGCAACGGAATGTCTGTTCATCTGGTTCAGCAAATGTCAGCGTTGCATACTGTGTCAGGGACAATGGTGCTACTGGGCAAGGTTTCCGCTCCGGATATAAAATAGCGTATTGAATCGGCAGACGCATATCTGGAACGCCCAGCTGTGCAATGACAGAATTATCTGCATACATCACGCCGGAATGCATGACACTTTGCCGATGAACCAGTACGGTGATTTGTTCCGGCTGCAAGTCAAAAAGCCACTTTGCTTCCAAGCACTCCAAGCCCTTATTCATCATGGTTGCAGAGTCAATGGTCACTTTATTGCCCATATTCCAATTCGGATGCTTCAGAGCATCCGCAGCAGTTACGGTTTGCAGCTGTTCTCTGGTATAGCCATAAAAAGGACCACCGGATGCAGTCAGCAGAATTTCCTTCACAGGATTGTGTGCGTTCCCCTGCAAACACTGGAAAATCGCAGAATGTTCACTATCGACTGGCAAGATTGCAACGCCCTTTTCTGCTGCGGCTTTCATCACCAGTTCTCCACCAGCAACCAAAGTTTCTTTATTTGCAAGTGCAACATCAATACCAGCTGCAATTGCTGCCAAAGTCGGCTGTAAACCAACCATTCCAACGACCGAATTTAAAACTAAATTTGCGTGCGTATCCGATGCCAGTTCACACAAGCCATCCATTCCGGTGAGAATTTCCACGGATAAATCTGACAGTGCATCTCGCAATGCTGGATAACAGCTCTCGTCAAAAATACAAACTTTTTTCGGATGAAATTCCCGTACCTGCTGTTCCAGCAAAGAAACATTGTGATAAGCTGCCAACGCATAGACTTCCAAGCCATGCATCCGTACGACATCTAATGTCTGCGTTCCGATAGAACCGGTAGAACCAAGCAGAGTGATGATCTTTTTCATAGGGTTTTGTTCCTCCTATATCGAAACAACACCCCTTCGATTTGGGGAAGGGGTGTGTTCATCGTAATTTTCACTGCTTTTATTTGTGATAAATCGAAAGCAGGGTATTTAAAACATAGAAAACCGGAACAGTAAATAATGCACTGTCAAACCGATCCATTACACCGCCATGTCCCGGCATGATATTTCCGAAATCTTTCATGCTGCATTGCCGTTTTAAAATCGAGGCAGTCAAGTCGCCCAGCACGCTGATAACCGCACAAGCGGCTGCAATCACAATGACCCAGACATACCGCACCTTGACTTCTGCAACGCTGCCATAAATCAAGCTGAATACAAAGAAAACCACAATGGTCGATGCAATTCCGCCCAAGAAACCTTCTATGGTTTTCTTCGGGCTGACTTCCGGACAAAGCTTGTGTTTTCCAAGAAATGTTCCCGTAAAATATGCACCAGTATCGGCAATCCAAGCTGCACACAATGCCAAGATGACGTAAATCAACCCGAATTGTGCATCTGACTGCAACAGTACTTGCAGCAAGCCAAGTGACCTTGTTACAAATAGCATGGAAACCATCATGAAGCAAACTTGATCCATTTTCAGCCGTTTATGCTGTACAACACCATCTAAGAACAAAATCATAATAGCGGCAATCATCACCACTTCAGTAATCTGTTCCAGATGGAAAAACTGTAAAATCGGTGCAGAGATGGTGTAGAGCAGTGCGGCATAAAAAGAAATCCGATACCGCAGACAGCCCTTTGCCCGAAACAGTTCAAAAATTGCAATCGCACAAATGGCTGCAATACAGAGCGGAAAAACAATGGTCTTATGTAAAAGTAATACAACAACGAGCAGAACAACCGCAACTGCTCCGGAAATGATACGCACTTTCATTGTCAAACACCTCCGAACCGTCTGCCACGCTTTGCATATTCAATCAATGCTTTATTCAACTCTGCCCGTGAGAAATCCGGCCAGAGAACATTGGTGAAATAATACTCTGCATAGGCACATTGCCAGATCAGAAAGTTAGACAATCTTAACTCCCCACTCGGACGAATCAGTAAATCCACATCAGGGACTTCTTTGGTATACAGATGCTGGGAAATGGTATCCTCTGTAATATCGGAGACTTGTAGTTTCCCTGCCTGTACTTCTTCTGCAATCAACTGGGTTGCGTGCTTGATTTCATCTCTGCCGCCGTAATTGATGGCAAGCAGCAGATTCATTTTATGGTACTTCGCAGAGTCTGCTTCCAGTTCCAGCATTCGTTTTTGAATGCGTTCCGGCAGGCGGCTCTTATCTCCAATAAAAATCATACGCACTTCTTGTTCCAGATATTCATCACAGTCATTCAAGTACTGCCAGAGCAAATCCATGATTGCATCGACTTCTTCTTTTGGACGCTTCCAGTTTTCTGTTGAAAATACATAAAAAGAAATATTCTGAATTCCAATCGAACGGCAATAACGAGTCAGGTCGTGGAAGGTTTTTGCACCTTCCCGATGCCCGAACTTTCTTGGCATACCCCGTTTGGTTGCCCAACGGCCGTTTCCATCCATAATAAATCCAATATGTTTCGGCAGCTGCTCCGGCACTGGCAAAGTATCTGTCGATACCGCTTTTCTTCGAAACGGTAATGCCATTCTGTCTTACCTCCCTCTGTCGTTAGATGCTCATGATTTCCTTTTCCTTATCGGAAACGTGCTGATCCACCTTGTCACAATACTTGTCGGTCAGCTTCTGAACATCCTTTTCACCGGACTTCATATCGTCTTCAGTCAGTTCGCCGTCCTTTTTCTTTGCCTTCATCTTGTCCATTGCTTCCCGTCTAACGTTCCGGACAGCAACCTTGCATTCTTCGCCGTACTTCTTGATGGACTTGCAGAGGTCTTTTCTGCGTTCTTCGGTCAGCTGCGGGAATACCAGACGCAGTACCTTGCCATCGTTGGTCGGTGTGATACCGATATCAGAATTCAGGATGGCTTTTTCAATGGCTTTCAGTGTAGAAACATCCCACGGCTGAATGACCAGAATTCTTGCTTCTGCAACAGAAACGGCAGCCATCTGATTGATTGGTGTCATTGCACCATAGTAATCAACGGAAACCTTTTCCAGCACAGCTGGGTTTGCACGTCCAGCACGAATGGTAGAATATTCATAGTCCAAGCGATCCAATGCCTTCTGCATTTTGGATTCTGCATCTTTTAAAATTGTTTTCATATTAATTGTCTTCTCCGCAAAATTGGGAGAAACTCCTTTCTTGTTATAATTTAGCCTTCTGAAACGACAGTTCCGACCGGTTCGCCCATAATGGCATCATAAATGTTGTCCGGACGATTCAAGTCAAATACCAACATTGGCATTTTGTTATCCCGACACATGGAGGCAGCAGTACTATCCATAACTGCCAGAGCACTGCTCAGAACATCACTAAACGTGATTTTTTCGTAACGAACGGCATCCGTGTACTTGTGCGGGTCTTTGTCATAAACACCGTCTACCATGGTTGCCTTCAAGAGAATATCTGCTTCGATTTCCACAGCACGCAGAGTTGCTGCAGTATCGGTAGAGAAGAACGGGCTTCCTGTTCCGCAACCAAAGATGACAACTCTACCTTTTTTCAGGTGGCTGATGGCTTTGTTCCGAATGTACGGTTCTGCAATCTGCTGCATGCTGATGGCAGTCTGTACCCGAACATCAACGCCCAAAGCTTCCATCGCATCTGCAACCGCAAGGGCATTCATGGTTGTTGCAAGCATCCCGATGTGGTCCGCTCTGGTACGATCCATATTTCCGGAGGAACGACCACGCCAGAAATTTCCGCCGCCGACAACAATGCCGATTTCTGCCCCAGCATCAACACACTTTTTAATGCTGGCACAAATTTCATTGATCACATTAAAATCCAGACCAGTCTTTTGATTGCCAGCGAGTGCTTCTCCGCTCAATTTCAGAACCACTCGTTTGTACTTTAATCCCATTGGATTTCCTTCCTTTCTGTTTCTGTTGTTCCGTCTAAGCCGAATGCAAGTTTTTCATTCGCTTCTATTTCTATTTTACACGATTTTCCGGCAAATGTAAAGCTGTTTTTTGCAAAAAATTATAAAAAAATGGGGGCATAGAACATTTCATCCTATGCCCCCACCGTAATTTTCATTACTTAATCATGCTTGCAATTTCTTCTGCAAAATTATCTGCTTTCTTTTCGATGCCTTCGCCACGTTCAAAGCATACATAACCTGTAATGTCGATGGTTGTGCCAGCAGCCTTTGCAACGCTGTCAACATACTGCTTGACATTCATAGAGCCATCCTTTACAAAGGTCTGTTCCAGCAGGCAGTTTTCAGAATAATACTTGCCAACCTTGCCTTCTGCAATCTTTGCCAGAACCTGCTGCGGCTTAGTCTTCATCTTCGGATCTTCTGCCATCTGTGCCAGAACAACGGTCTTTTCTTCTTCCAGAACAGTTGCCGGAACATCTTCCCGCTTCAGGTAAGACGGCTTCATTGCTGCGATCTGCAGTGCACAGTCCTTAGCAGCTGTCAGAACAGCTTCGGATGCACCTGCCGGAGAAGCAGCCTGTACCAGAACGCCGATCTTGCCGCCACCGTGGATGTACGGAACCAGAATGCCTTCCAGTCTTGTGAACCGACGAATCTGCAGGTTTTCCCGAATCTTCAGGAACAGTTCCTGGAGTGCTTCGTCAACAGTAGCAGTACCGCCAGCAATGACGGTGCTCTTCAGAGCTTCTACGTCAGCCGGATTCTTTTCAATAATGGTATCTGCAACGGTGTTTACAAATGCCTTGAATTCGTCTGTATTTGCAACGAAGTCGGTTTCAGAGTTTACTTCTACGACGCAACCAACGGTGTGATCTGCATTTACCTTTGCAATAACCATACCTTCAGCCGCAACTCTGCCAGCCTTCTTTGCCTGTGTAGCCAGTCCCTTTTCTCTCAAGATCAGCATTGCCTTTTCTACATCGCCGTCAGCTTCTGTCAGAGCCTTCTTGCAATCCATCATACCAACGCCGGTATTCTTACGCAGTTCATTGACATCTTTTGCTGTAAAATTTGCCATTGGTTTTTCCTCCTGTAAGTTTGATATTTTTTCCGAAAAACAACCCGAACAGGAACACTGCCGATTCGGGTTGCTCATTTCCAGTATCTGTACTTTATTCAGCAGCTTCTGCGGTTTCTTCTGCAGCTTCTTCAGCGGCAGCAGCAGCAGCTTCTGCGTCTGCACCCTGTCTGCCTTCGATGATTGCATCTGCCATTACGCCAGCGATCAGCTTAACGGCACGGATTGCGTCATCGTTACCTGGGATGACATAATCAATTTCATCCGGATCACAGTTGGTGTCTACGATTGCAACGATCGGAATATTCAGCTTCTTTGCTTCTGCAACAGCGATCCGTTCTTTTCTCGGGTCAACGATGAAGAGTGCACCCGGCAGCTTCTTCATGTCCTTGATACCGCCCAAGAACTTTTCGAGCTTTTCGATTTCGAGCTGGAGCTTGCTGACTTCCTTCTTCGGCAGCAGATCGAATGTACCATCTGTTTCCATTTCGTGCAGCTGTTCCAGTCTTTTGATTCTTCTCTGAATGGTGGTGAAGTTGGTCATCATACCGCCCAGCCAACGTGCATTTACATAATATGCACCAGCTCTCTGAGCTTCTTCCTTGATGGAATCGCCAGCCTGCTTCTTGGTGCCAACAAACAAAACGGATTCGCCCTGTGCAGCCAGGTCGCGAACGAACATATAAGCTTCATCCAGCTTCTTAACGGTCTTCTGCAGGTCGATGATGTAGATGCCGTTTCGTTCGGTAAAGATGTATGGAGCCATTTTCGGGTTCCATCTTCTGGTCTGGTGACCAAAGTGTACGCCAGCTTCCAAGAGCTGCTTCATTGATACTACGCCCATTGTGTAGTCCTCCTAAAAAATTTGGTTTTTCCTCCGCCTTGCCGGATGACCGCAAAAACGACTTTTCCATAGAAAAGCACCGAGTTTTTACAGGGCAGGCGTGTGGATTGCTTTTTTAGTATAACACACTCCCTCAAAAAATGCAAGCTTTTTACATTTGTTGAAATCACGGTTTTTTTCATAAATCTGATTACTTTTTTAGAATATCTGTACAATTCTCGTGCGGAATACAAACCAAAATCACATCTTTCCCCACAAGTTGTACCCTTGTAAAAGGAATCGCAATGGTTTCTCTTGCTCCGAACCATCCAAAAAAACGTGGTTTTCCATATAAAATAAGTGCCTCTATTGTATGCGTCTGCGTATCCACCCGCACATCGTCCACATATCCTAAATTTTCTCCATCACAGACGTTGATGACATCTTTTTCTCGCAATTCTTCTATACAGCACAGCATTTTCTTCTCCTTTTCTCAATATTTGTTATTTTGATTTACACTTTTTCAATTAACTATTTTCCGTATGTTCTGCGTTGCAAACATATTTTTGTCAGTTTTCTAGCATTTATATCATTTTTATCGCTTTTTGTCATGCAAGTCATTGACGTGCGTTGTTTCTTTTTGTATAATATAAGAAAATACAGTTCCATAAAAGCGATATACTGTGTTTTGGCTTGATTATTTTTCTGATTTCGTTTCTATTTGAGAGAAAAGAAAAATATAATCTCTTAAGAAACCATTGGGCAAAAGAAAAAGAAATGCCGGACAGAACATCAGTCAAGCACGATATTAATAAAAAATAGAAAGATTTGAGGGAATCACGATGACTTTGAAGATTAATTTGCAGAAGAGTGTAGCAGAAATGTTAGTTCTTTCCATTCTGAACAATGGTACCATGTACGGCTACCAGCTGATTCAGGAACTGGAAGCACAGAGCAAGGGTCTGTTCAGCATCAAGGAAGGTACGCTGTATCCGCTGCTGTATCGCCTGATTGACAACAACATGGTTAGCTTTGAAAAGAAGCTCGTTGGTAAGAGAAGAACCCGTGTTTATTACAACATTACCGAAGATGGTAAGGAATACCTGCAGCAGATTCTGAAGAGCTATCAGGATATGGTTCAGGGTGTTGCTAACGTTCTGGTGAAGAATGGTCAGTCCATTCACATTGTAACGGAATAAGTTCTACATACGTAGTTTTTGATAGGATATGATTTTCCCGCTCCCTTTAGAAGAGAGCGGGATTTTTTTATAATATCATAAATTTCATCGCAAGCAAAAAAAACAATCCGATAAACTGATAGATGAAAAAGAATTGCAGATACTTTGCAGGATTCGCTAGCTTCGATTTTGCATAATATTGATAAGCAATCAGGCTCGCCAAAGAAGCGATCGGCGTTCCCAAGCCGCCAATATCTACGCCCAGTAGCAGTTCTTTTCCCTGCTCCGTGAATCCAGAGAGCAAAACGGCTGCCGGAACATTGCTGATTACCTGACTCACAAGGGCAGCGGTTAGGCAAACACCGCCAGATAATCCTTGCATCATCAGATTGCGAACCGGTTCAATTTGTTGTAGATTTCCGGAAAACAAGAAAAAGCAGACAAATGTCAACAGCAGTTCCCAGTCTACACGGCGAATCAATGCTCGATCTGTTACAATCATGCCAAGCAAAACAACGCAAAAACAAATTACATGCGTTACAAATCCGGCAACTGTTGCCAGACAAACAACGCCCAGCACACTATAAATTATGAGGTTCTTCTTTTGTGCGGATAATGACAAATGTGATTCTGTAGGAATTTCCGATGCAAGCGGTTGTTGTGGAATGAGAAGCAAGGAAAATAACAAACCAACATAACTAATTCCGACAATTGGCAAGATTGTCTTGAAAAATGTTCCCAAGGAAAAAGAATAGGTACTATATAGATATAAGTTCTGTGGGTTTCCAATTGGTGTTGCCATACTTCCAAGGTTTGCCGCAGCCGCTTCAATGACAACAATCCGCAGCAAAATTTTTCGTTGGTCATCCCGTTGCAAAAGGCTGCAAGTAAACGGCACAAATGTAATCAATGCCACATCATTGGTTACCAGCATGGAGAGAAAAAAGCAGAGATTCCATAGCAAAAATGCCAGCATTCGAGTGGATTTCAAGTGCTTGCAGCAGACATCTGCCAAGTTCTGAAAAACGCCAATTTTTCGGAATCCTGCCACCACTGCCATTAAGCAAAACAACATTGATAACACATTCCAGTCCAGATAACCCCAAGTTGCTGCACAGGGTGGATTCCAGAACATCGAAATCCCTGCTGCCAACGCTGCAAGAATGAGAACCACATGCTTTTTGAAAAATAACATCCATTTCATGCAAAAGACTTCTTTCTATTTCAATTTCTGTCGCAAAACCGTATTTATTGTAACAGAGAACCATTCATGTTGTCAAGACTGCTTTTTTTGAAAAACGGACAAGATTATCATGAAATTTTCACCGGAAACAACTTGCATTCTCACAGGAAATATGATATAATTAAAAACTGAATTCCTATCCGATTTTTTCGGATGGAACGAGAGGTTTTATAGGGGTTCTCTTTAAATTACCCTTAAAATTGAGGATTAAGGAATGGTTTAAAATGAAACTGAGAAATAAATTACATGGTACGGCATTGGCTTTGAGTTTGTTTTTACTGATGGGCACAGCAACTGCTTGCGGTTCGGATAACAATTCAGATTCTTCTGAAAAAGATTCCACTACAACTGCTGCGGAATCTTCCGATGAAACAACTGCAAATGATGCATCTTCAGACAGCGAAACAGCCAGCAGTGATGGCTTGACCTTTGTCATTACCCTTTATCCGGATGATGCTCCGATTACTTGCGAAAACTTTGAAAATCTGGTATCTGATGGTTTCTATGACGGCTTGACCTTCCATCGAATTGTAGAAGACTTTATGGCACAGGGCGGTGACCCGAGCGGAAATGGTACTGGCGGCAGCGAAAAGACCATCAAGGGTGAATTTTCACAGAACGGCGTTGACAATCCGCTTTCCCACACCAGAGGTGTCGTTTCTATGGCTCGTTCCAGCGATCCAGATAGTGCTTCCAGCCAGTTCTTCATCTGCTACAGCGATGATGATACATTCTTGGATGGACAGTATGCCGCTTTCGGCAAGGTAACAGAAGGCATGGATGTTGTTGACCGATTCTTAGACGTTCCTCGTTCTATGGGCAGCGATGGTGCAGTATCCTCTCCGAATACACCGATTACCATTGACCATGCTGTCATGATTGAGGCAGATGCAGACGGCAATCCACGGGCAGAATTTACCATGCAGGATTTTGGTGCATAAAAGATTCTATTTTTACAGCGATTGACAACGGCACGCTTGCATATTTCTGCTCGTGCCGTTCCGTATGTTCCCAAATAGAGCGAATAGGAGAATTGTTATGACAAAGATTGAACGTTTTTTTGCAAACTTAAAAGAGAAAAAAGTAGCTTTTATCGGAACAGGTGTCACCAATAATGACATTATCCGCCTGTTCCTGAAAAAAGGAATTTCGATTACCCTGTTAGACCGGAAAACGCCGGAAAAACTTGGTGCAATTTATGAAGAACTGAAAGCAGCTGGCGTTGCTTTTCAGCTGGGTGATACCTATTTAGACCATCTGACTGATTTTGACGTTGTATTCCGTTCGCCAGGAATGTATTACCACAATGAAAAATTGCAAGCTGCCAGAAAACAGGGCGTTGTGATTACCACAGAAATGGAAGTGTTCTTCGATTTGTGCCCGTGCAAGATTTATGCGGTTACTGGTTCAGACGGAAAGACCACAACCACAACGCTAATTTCTGAATTTTTGCAGGCTTCCGGCGTTACTGTTCACAAGGGCGGTAATATTGGTCGTGCCCTGCTCCCAATTATTGAACAGATTCAGGATACCGATGCAGCAGTTGTGGAACTCTCCAGTTTTCAGCTGCTCTCTATGCGGCAATCGCCGGATGTTGCTGTCATCACCAACATTGCACCGAATCACCTGGATGTACACGGAACAATGGAAGAATACATTCAGGCAAAAACAAACTTAATCGCCCACCAGAATGCATTCTCGAAAACGATTTTAAATGCAGACAATGCGTTGACTTGGAATCTTGCACCGATGGTAAGAGGTATGTTAGTTGCATTCACTAGAAAAACTGTTCCGGCTTATGGTGCTTTTCTGCGGGAAGATGGCATGCTTTGCTATCAGAATGGTGATACTTGTACACCAGTTGTTGCCGCTTCGGACATTCGGATTCCGGGCATTCACAATGTAGAAAATTATCTGGCTGCCATCAGTGCCGTTTGGGGTGAAGTTTCTACCGATGTCATTGTACAGGTTGCAAAAACATTTGGTGGCGTGGAACACCGGATTGAATTTGTACGGGAACGCAAAGGCGTAAAGTGGTATAATGACAGCATCGCAACCAGCCCGACCCGTGTTTTAGCTGGCTTGAATTCCTTCCAGACCAAATTGACCGTCATCATGGGCGGTTATGACAAGAAAATCCCGTTTGAACCAATGGCAGAAACTGTTTGCGACAAGGTGAAAACCGTCATCTTAATGGGCGTTACTGCTCCGAAAATTGAAGCTGCCATTCGTGGTGCAAAGAATTATCAGGAAGGACATCCGCAGCTTTTACACGTTGAAACCATGGAAGAAGCGGTTCAGACAGCAGACCAGATTACAAAACCAGGCGACATTGTAACACTTTCTCCAGCTTGTGCAAGCTTCGATAAGTATCCAAACTTTGAAGAACGTGGCTTGCATTATAAAAGACTGGTAAAGGAGCTGTCCGAATGAAGATAACCGCATTGCTGCGGAAACTGACTGCCATTCCCGGCGTTTCTGGTCGGGAAGCGGTCGTCAGTGAACCGCTTTTAGAGCTATTGAAGGAATATTGTCCAGATGCTGCCCTTGTGCAGGGCAATATCATTGGAACATTTGGAAAACGGGAGTCCGGAAAGCCACACGTTTTATTAGATGCTCACTTTGACCAAGTTGGCTTGATTGTCACCTATATTGATGAAAATGGTTTTCTGAAAGTTGGCAATTTGGGCGGTTTGGATTTACGATTGTTTCCAGCACAAACCGTTACTGTTCATGGAACGTCTGACATTCCAGGGGTTGTTTGTGCCATGCCACCGCATCTGCTCGCTGGAGATGCTGACGTAGCAGACATTACCGATATTTTGATTGATACCGGCTATTCCAAGGAAGAACTGGAAAAAATCGTTTCTCTGGGCGACATGATTTCTTTTGATGCACCATTTGAAGAACTCTGTGGTGACCGGATTTGCAGCCCGGCACTGGATGACCGCTGCGGCATTGCAGCTATTTTGTATGCACTTTCTCAGCTGGATGCAGAAACCTTGCCTTGCAGCGTAAGCGTGCTGTTCTCCGCTCAAGAAGAACTGGGTGAACGGGGTGCAAAAATTGCCGCCTATACCATTCAACCAGATATTGCATTGGCAGTCGATGTCAGCTTCGGAAGAGCCAATGAAGAAGCTCCGGAAAAATGCGGCAGTTTGGGCGATGGTGCAATGATTGGCATTTCGCCTTCTCTCTCCGCTGAAGTCAGCCGTGATTTGAAGAACGTTGCAGAAACAGAACAGATTCCGTGGCAACCAGAAGTCATGGCTGGTACAACGGGAACAAATGCAGACCAATTTTCTGTTACCCGTGGCGGTATAAAAGCCTGCACGGTTTCCATTCCGCTGCGGTATATGCACACACCAGCAGAAGTCATTGCATTGTCCGACGTGACTGCAACAGGTGATTTGCTGGCAGCTTATCTGAGGGGGTGCAAGACATGCTGAACCATTTAGAATCTCTTTGCCGTCTTTGCGGTGCATCCGGACAGGAACATCCGGTTCGAGATTATCTCATCGAACAAATCAAACCGCTGGGACTTCCCTATCAGGTTGACCCTCTTGGCAACTTGATTGTAGAGAAAAAAGGTAAGCAGACCCCTCCCAAAAAATGGATGATTGGGGCACACATGGACGAAGTTGGCTTGATTGTCACCTATATCAATGAAAATGGTACAATGAAATTAGCACCTGTCGGCGGAATTGACCCTTCTGTTGTAATCGGCAGAGCCGTACAAGTTGGCGAACAGCGGATTCCGGGCGTGATTGGTGCAAAGCCGATTCACCTGCTCTCAAGAGAAGACCGCAAAAAAGCACCGTCTTTCTCTAACCTGTATTTGGACATTGGTGCAGCTAATCGAGAAGAAGCGGAACAATTCGTTCAGCCGGGCACATATGCACATTTCCGTTCTGGTTATACGCTGCTTGGCGGTGGAAAACTGGTTCGCAGCAAGGCTCTGGATGACCGCATTGGCTGTGCCATTCTGTTGGATTTGCTGCAAAAAGATGTTCCATATGATTTTACCGCTGCATTTCATGTACAAGAAGAAATTGGACTGCGTGGTGCAAAAGCAGCTGCTTACACCATCAACCCAGACTTTGCATTGATTCTGGAAACAACCACAGCAGCAGACTTCTCTTCTGCACAGGGCGATGCAAAAGTTTGCCAGCTCGGAAAAGGTCCGGTTGTATCCTTTATGGATCGCAGCACATTATATGACCGTGAACTGTATCGTTTGGCTTTCTCGCTCTGTAAAGAGGCAGGCATTCCCTGCCAGACCAAAACCCGCATTGCAGGCGGAAACGACAGCGGAGCGGTTCATGTCAGCCGAAACGGCGTTCGGACATTGGCAATTTCTGCACCGTGCAGAAATCTGCACTCCCCTTCTTGTGTTGCAAATTTGTCTGATATTCAGCACTGTGCAACACTGACTGCATTACTCTTACAACAGGCGGGATCCTTGTTATGATTACACAAATGCAAAACCTTACAGATGCAGAACATGCCATCTTAAATCAAACCTGGCGTGGCAAGAAAATTCTCTCATATTTACAGGCATACGGATTTGACTATGAATTTTGCCGGAGTTTTCGCCTGACAGAGGGAGAGAAAACCGGCTGGATGCTGTTGTTTAATGCAACTTTACTGATTTGTGCAGAGCAACCCGTTGCACTCGAAGAAACGAAAACATTTGTAGAAATGCATTTACCATTCCGCATTGAATGCCCGGCAAGTTTTCTTCCAACGCTGGCAACCCTGCCAAATTATCAGAAATTGCGGAGGACGATGTTTGTTTTAACACCGCAGCCAGTTTCAGAAGAATTTCAGCCGGAAGCGGTACAGAAACAGCCTGACTTGACAGCGGTTTACCAAATCTTACACGAGGGATTTCCCAACTTGCTTTCCTATCCGCTCTGGCTGACGGATACCTCCCATCGTTGCCGACATGGTATCAGTCAAGTGCTGACTTATCGAGACAGCACAACTGTTACTATTTTGTTCGACATTGAAAATCATGTTCTGGTGGGACAAGTTGCAACTTGTGCGGCTGCTCGTGGCAGCGGATACGCCAGAGATTTTCTGCACTGGCTGGCAAACCAGCTGCAACAACAGGGAAAATATGCTGTTTTGTATGCGTTGGATATTCGCGTCAGCTTTTACCAGGAAATCGGATTTGAAGCTGCGGACACCGAATGGGTCTTAGAACGTTTGGACATTGAAAAAGAGGACGTTACGAAAGGAGCTTTGCAATAAGCAAAATGATGAAAGAAATACAATCTTTTTTTGAAATTGACGACCGCCTTTGTGCGTTAGCAGAACAGGCAGAAGAACGCTGCAAGCCCGTCTTTGCTGCAATTGACCAGCGAGCTGCTTATAATGGTGCAAAGGTACTGAAAGCGTTTCAGAATAATCGAGTGAGTGAACCTTGTTTTTACGGCAGTACTGGCTATGGATATGGCGATCAGGGCAGAGAAGTTTTAGATAAAGTTGTCGCAGAAGCATTCGGTGCAGAAGATGCTTTGGTTCGGCACAATTTTGTTTCTGGAACACACGCTCTGACGGTTGCTCTGTTCGGTGTTCTGCGGACAGGGGATAAAATGGTTTCCATCACAGGCAGACCTTATGACACGCTGGAAGGTGTCATTGGATTGACTGGAAACAAGGGTGACGGTTCGCTGATGGATTACGGCGTAACTTATGACGAAGTTCCACTGCTGGAAGATGGCACACCGAATTATGATGCAATCCCAGAAGCTGTTCGAGGTGCAAAAATCGCTTACATTCAGCGTTCCAGAGGTTACGCACTGCGTCCGGCATTTACGCTTGCACAGATTGAAAAGATGGCACGACTGGCACGCAGCAGCAACCCGGATATCATTGTCATGGTGGATAACTGCTATGGCGAATTTACCGATACTTCCGAGCCGGTTCAGCATGGTGCAGATTTAATGATCGGTTCGATGATTAAAAATGTCGGTGGTGGAATCGCTCGAACAGGTGGATACATTGCCGGCAGAAAAGACTTGGTAGAACTCTGCTCTTATCGGTTGACTTGTGTCGGCATGGGAAAAGAAGTCGGCTGCACGTTGGATATGAACCGAGAATTATTCCTTGGATTCTTCCACGCTCCAGATGTCACCGCCAGTGCACTGAAAACAGCCGCATTTGCTGCTTCTCTCTTTGAACTGCTAGGATTTTCATGCTATCCTCGCTACGATGAGCCACGCAACGACATTGTAGAAGCCATCTGCTTAGGCGATGAAGCCCATCTGACTGCATTTTGTCAGGGCATTCAGGCAGGTTCTCCGGTGGATTCTTTTGTTGTTCCGGAAGCTTGGGATATGCCGGGCTATACCAGTAAGGTCATCATGGCAGCTGGTGCGTTCACATTGGGTGCATCCATCGAACTTTCCGCTGATGCTCCAATTCGAGAACCGTTTGCAGTTTGGATGCAGGGCGGCATTACAGAAACCAGCGGAAAAATCGGTGTTCTGCTTGCTGCACAGAAAATGCTGGAAAATCAATTACTCCCAACGCTGCAATGCTAACAAAACCGTAAAAAAGAAGCACCATTCGTGACAAAACGGATACAATTTCAAAAAATTCGATTGCAATTTTGATTTTTTCGTTGACATTGCAAGGAAGGAATGCTACAATAAACCTGTAACAAGAGAATCTATCACTTAGGAGGTGCAGCGTTGAACGAGGAAAAATTATGTTATGGCTGTATGCAGCGAACCGTTTTTACCAACGGAATCTGTTCCAACTGCGGATATTATGAAAATACCAAGACAGATCCCCTGTTTTTAAAACCCGGGACGCAGCTGCACAGCCGTTATCTGGTCGGAACTGCAATCTCTATGAACGGAGAGGGCATTACTTACCTCGCTTATGATTACCCCAATTCCTGCCGGGTATTGCTGCGGGAATATATGCCGCATGGCTTTTGCAGCCGTGTTGCAGATTCTTCCGTCATTCGGGTGCAGCAGAATTGCTTGCCGCAGTATAAAGTCCTGATGGAAGAGTTTACAGAACTGCATAAATCCATCGCCCAGCTGCGAGGACAAATTCACGTCAATCCGGTAACGGATTTATTCACAGAGAATAACACCACTTATGTGGTGATGGAATTTATAGAAGGCATCAGCTTTGTGGATTACCTCAAAGAAAACGCCGGCGAACTGACATGGGCACAGTTTTCCAGAATGTTACCGCCGTTTTTGACTTCTTTAAGCCTGCTCCACAATGTAGGTGTGGTACATCGTGCCATCAGTCCGGAAACCATTTTTGTCACCGATAAAAATGAACTGTATTTGACAGACTTTTCAATCTCAGCCGTTCGGACGGCTAACACAGAATTGGAATGCGAAGTTTACAGCGGCTATGCAGCTCCAGAACAATACTCCGCCAGCAACCGCCAGGGAACTTGGACGGATGTCTATGCAGTTTGTGCAGTGTTATATCGTGTACTGACCGGAACAATGCCGACCAGTGCCATCAGCCGTATGGAAAATGACAACCTGACTGCTCCAACCCTACTGAACCCCAACATTCCACGACACGTTTCCAATGTCATTATGCATGGATTGAGTTTGGTTAGCAACGACCGGATTCAAACCATTACGGATTTGGTGACACAGTTATTTGATGATACGGCTGATGACCATTTTCAACAGCAAAATACAACGGTATTCCAAAACCAGCAAACACCACCTATTTACACGACGGAACACTATGACATTCCCAATGTAAACGGAAATCTCGGTTATACTGCGAACTATGCAACGCAAAATACTGGTTATGTTCCGCAGCAGGATTATGCAGAACAGCCACAGGAATATACGGATGATTATGCGTATGATGATTATCACACGGCTGATTATGGCAAGCAGGACTACGGCAAACAAAGCTATCAAAAAGAGGATGCCGCAAACACGGAAGCAGAGAGCGTCGCTGACCGCATGCGATTGCCGCTGATTATTGGTGTTTTGCTGCTGGTCATTCTGCTGATTGCAGTGGTGCTGTTTATTCGTGGAAATCTGAGTTCGGATGACAGCAGCAATTCCACTGCAAAAGTTACAACAGTTGCAACTGCAGAAAATTCTTCTCAGCCGGAAACCAACGCAAATTCCAATGCGAATAGCGTTATGCCGATGCTGATTGGGAAAAATTATGAAAATCAGGCAAAACAGTATCAGGATTGGATTCGATTCCAAGTAGAAGAAGTTTATAGTGACCAGTATGAAGCCGGTATTATCGTTTGGCAGGAATACGAAGAAGGCACTTATTTCGATTCCAGCGAACCGGTAAAAATCAAAGTCAGCAAAGGTCCAGCTAACATTGACCTGCCGGATTGGGAAGGAAAATCGTTGGATGCTTATTTGCAGGAACTGAACAAATTGGGTGTAAAGTATACCACACAAGGCGAAGAAAACCGCAGTGTTACCAACGGTTATGTTACCCGAATCAGTCAGCTTCCGGGCGTTAAGTATAATCTGGAAGAGGGTGCGGAAATCACGGTTTACTATGCAGATAATCCAGTAGAAACCGAAGCACCGACAGAAGCTCCTACCGAAGCTCCGCAAACGGAAGCTCCAACGGAAGCACCACAAACAGAAGCTCCGACGGAAGCTCCTGCAACAGAACCCGAACCAGATTCCCCAATTGATGGAAATATTCATTTTATTTATTGATTTTGAGGAAAAATCAAACAATTTTCTTCATTTCGAAAGTTTCCGAAAAAGCACTTGACAAACGGGTTTGCCCGTGCTATACTGTCATTAGTAACTCATCAAGCTTCAGGGTACTGTGTAATTCAGAATCGGTGGTAAAGTCCATGAGCTGCGTCAGCAGTTGATTCGGTGAAATTCCGAAACCGACGGTATAGTCCGGATGAAAGAAGAACGATGCGTTTGTAAGATTGGCAATTGTCATTACAAAATGTGCACCATTCCAACGCCCTGTTGCAGTTTTTGCAGCAGGGCGTTTTCGTATCCTGAACCTTCATGTCAAGGAGGGATATTTTTTGACTGAACACACTTTTTATATGCAGCGTGCAATTGCACTGGCGAAGCGTGGCTGTGGAAAAACAAACCCAAATCCAATGGTTGGAGCGGTCATTGTAAAAGGCCATCGCATCATTGGAGAGGGCTGGCACGTTCAATATGGTGCTTTGCATGCAGAGCGACACGCTCTTGCAAACTGCACAGAATCGCCAGAAGATGCAACGTTGTATGTCACGTTAGAGCCATGCTGCCATTACGGCAAGCAGCCACCCTGCACCGAAGCAGTCATACAGAGCGGGATTAAAACCGTTTATGTTGGCTCTCGTGACCCAAATCCATTAGTTGCCGGAAAGGGCATTCAGCAGCTTCGTGATGCTGGAATTACCGTATATACGGATTTCTTGCGAAAAGAATGCGATGCCATCAATCCGATTTTTTTCCACTATATCACAACGAAACGCCCCTATTGTATTGTAAAATATGCCATGACAATGGATGGAGCAATTGCCTGTGGAAACGGTGCTTCTAAGTGGGTCACCGGAGAACTTGCCCGAAAGGATGTTCAACAGACCCGAAAAGCAGTTGCTGCAATTCTGGTTGGGATTCAAACCGTATTAGCAGATGACCCGTTGCTGACTTGTCGCATAGATCCTGCTTGCAATCCAGTACGGATTGTCTGTGATTCGTATTTGCGAATTCCGCTGACTTCCAAACTCGTACAGACTGCAAAAGATGTTCCACTGATTGTAATGACTTGTTCCGATGACCAAGAACAGATTCAGGCATTGCAGCAAAAAAATGTAACCGTCTGCGTGTTACCAGCAGACGAAACCGGACGACCTGCTTTTTCAGCAATCCTGCAAAAAATCGGTGCATTGAAATTGGACAGCGTGCTGATTGAAGGCGGTGCTTCTATTCATGCATCTGCACTCAAAACCGGATTGGTACAGCAAGTTCAGGTTTATCTTGCACCAAAATGTTTCGGCGGTGATGGACTTTCTCCAATTGCTCCGCTTGGCGTAACAGACCCTATGCAGGCAATTTCATTCTCTGCACCAACTGTTACACCGTTAGGGCAGGATATTCGACTAGATTATTTTGCAAAATAAGGAGGCGTGGATTTGTTTACAGGAATTATTGAAGAAATGGGAACAGTACGGCGTTTGGATCGCACGCCGATTTCCTGCCAGCTGACCATTGCAGCAACCCTTGTTTTGCAAGGCACACAAATTGGGGATAGCATCGCTGTAAATGGTGTTTGTCTGACCGTTACAGACTTGCAAAAAGATGCATTTACAGCGGATGTCATGCCGGAAACTTTACGCCGCAGTAGTCTTGGCATTTTACGTAGTGGCAGTTCCGTCAACTTGGAACGTGCAATGGTTGCAAATGGTCGATTCGGCGGACACATTGTTAGCGGTCACATTGATGGAACGGGAACGATTGCCAGCAAAGTACCGGAGGGAAATGCTCAGATTGTCACCATCTCCGCTACACCAAATTTGCTGCGTTATATTGTGGAAAAGGGTTCGATTGCCATTGATGGCATCAGCCTGACGGTGGCAAGCGTTACGAAAAGCAGCTTTTCCGTGAGCCTGATTCCCCACACGGGAACTTGTACGACACTGCTTTCCAAACGTCCGGGAGATCCTGTTAATCTGGAAACCGACGTCATCGGAAAGTATGTGGAAAAGCTAATGCAGCCGACCACTCCCCCACTAACTGCATCCATGTTACAGAAATATGGATTTTAAATCACAATCAAGAAAGGGTGTACCTTTATGAACTATCATACCATTGAAGAAGCTTTGGACGCACTGCGTGCCGGAAAATGTATTCTGGTTACCGATGACCCAGATCGGGAAAACGAAGGCGATTTGATTTGTGCCGGACAGTTTGCCACCACGGAAAATGTCAACCTCATGGCATCTGCTGCAAAGGGTTTGATTTGTATGCCAATGAGTGCCGCAAATGTAGAACGGTTGGGTTTATCGCAAATGGTACAGCACAACACGGATAACCATGAAACGGCTTTTACCGTTTCTATTGACCATGTCGATACGACTACGGGTATTTCTGCTGTAGAACGTGGATTGACTGCACGGATGGCAGCTGATCAGAACTCTTGCCCAGCAGACTTTCGCCGACCAGGACATATGTTCCCACTGACAGCAAAAGCCGGCGGTGTTCTGGAACGGAATGGTCACACAGAAGCTACTGTTGATTTATTGCGGTTGGCTGGCTTGACGCAAGTTGGTCTTTGCTGCGAAATCATGGCAGAAGATGGCACTATGATGCGTGGGGAACAGCTGATGGCATTCGCCAAAGAACACGACCTTGTTTTCATCACCATTCGGGAGTTGCAGCGTTACCGCAGACAGCATGACCAGTTTGTACAAGAAGTGGCAGATGCACACTTGCCGACTGCTTACGGCGATTTCCAGATTCATGGTTTCCGCAACACCATCAACAGTGAAGAACACGTTGCTCTAGTCATGGGCGATGTTGCAGACGGAAATCCGGTTCTCTGTCGGGTACATTCTGAATGCTTAACAGGAGATGTCTTTGGTTCTTGCCGCTGCGACTGCGGCGAACAGCTCCAGAAAGCCTTGCAGTGCATCCAGAAAGAAGGCAGAGGCATTCTCGTGTATCTCCGTCAGGAAGGCAGAGGCATCGGTTTGCTGAACAAAATCAAGGCATATAAGCTACAGGAAGAGGGACTGGATACCGTAGAAGCTAACATTCAGCTGGGATTTGCTCCAGATTTGCGGGATTACAGCGTTGGTGCACAGATTCTGAAAGAATTGGGGGCAACCAAACTCCGCCTGATGACCAACAATCCGGAAAAGCTCACCGACCTCTCTGAATATGGCATCACCATTACAGAACGAGTGCCGCTGGATATTCCGGAAAAGCCGGAGAATATCCGTTATTTACAGACCAAGCAATTTAAAATGGGACACTATCTGCACTTCCGGACTTGTGGAAACAGCATCCAGAAGCCAAAGGCAGATTGAATCTAATTTCAAGCAGAAAGGAACGAATGATAATGAAAAAAATAGAAGGTATGTTTGAGGGAAAAGGCTTAAAGGTTGCCATTGTTGCATCCCGATTCAACGAATTTATCACCACAAAGCTGGTCGGCGGTGCAGAAGACTGCCTGCTGCGGCACGGCGTAAATGCAGACGATATTGCTCTTGCATGGGTACCAGGTGCATTTGAAATTCCACTGATTGCAAAGAAATTGGCAGATTCCAAGAAATATGACGCTGTCATCTGCGTTGGTGCAGTCATTCGTGGTGCAACCAGCCACTATGACTATGTTTGTGCAGAAGTTTCCAAGGGTATTGCTCAGGTTGGCTTGCAGGCAGAAATTCCGGTACTGTTCGGTGTTCTGACAACCGACACCATCGAACAGGCAATTGAACGGGCTGGCACAAAGGCTGGTAACAAGGGCTATGATTGTGCAATGAGTGCACTGGAAATGGCAAACCTGCTGAAGCAGCTTTAAAAAAATATCCACAAACCGAAACGGGAAAAGCTGCTTGATATCAAGCAGCTTTTTCTAACCAGATTAGAATAGAGGAATAGGAAGTATGAAAAAATTATTGTTTTTTGACATTGATGGAACATTGGTAGACGATGATGGCAGTATCCCAGCATCCACCATTCAAGCAATTGCTTCCGCACAGAAAGCCGGGCATTTGACTTTCATCAACACCGGCAGAACGTGGGGCAATGTTGACCCAGAATTGCGAGCAATTGGCTTTGATGGGTTTATCTGTGGCTGCGGAACAGAAATCATTTATCGCAACCAAGTTTTGTTCCATCAGCAAGTGAAGCCAGAACTTTGTGCATCCATACGGGAACTTGTCCGCTCCTGCAACGCAACACCGCTCTATGAACGCAGTGACACGATGTTCTATGACCCAACTATGCCAACACCGCCTGCATTTTGCGATTTGATGAACATCTATGAGAGAAAGCAAAAAGATGTGCAGGACTTGACGGATCATGCAGACTTTAGTTTTGATAAGTTTGTCATTTGGTATGATGAACAAACGGACTTGAAAAAGTTTCAAGATGGCATTGCTGCGGATTTTGATTTTATTGACCGAGAAAATGGTTTTGCAGAAATGGTGCCAAAGAATTGTTCTAAGGCAACTGGTATGCAACAGTTGGTTGCTTATTTGCAGATGGATATGAAAGATACCATTGCATTCGGGGACAGCCTGAATGATTTGCCTATGATGCAGGCAGCAAATATTGCAGTTGGAATGGGAAATGGCACTTCCCTGCATCCTTATGTGACATTCATCACAAAAGATATCAAAGAAAACGGTATCTATGAAGCAATGAAACAACTGAATTTGCTTTCTTTATCGTAAATCTGACGGACATCAGCAAAAAAATCAAAAAAGATGCGATTTTTTCAGAAAATCGCTTGACAATTTTGGAGAATCATGCTATAATAATATTCGTTGGTTGACGAGAGAACAAAAACAAAATATTCGAGTAGAAAACATTTTGTAATTGAAGTGATTCGTTTCCACACAGAAAGATGTAGCATGATTGCTGTTATAGCTCAGTTGGTAGAGCACTTCCTTGGTAAGGAAGAGGTCACCAGTTCGAATCTGGTTAACAGCTCCATCTTTGCTGTTATAGCTCAGTTGGTAGAGCACTTCCTTGGTAAGGAAGAGGTCACCAGTTCGAATCTGGTTAACAGCTCCAAAAAGCACGGTACAGTTTTTGTACCGTGCTTTTTTGTTACTTTACTTCAAAAATGCGGATGTTTTCTGCTGGCAGCGTTACTTCCCCTAAAATCGCTTCTTTAATCGCTGCCGCCTGTGCACTGTCTAATCCCTCTGTTTTTACAACGACCTTTGCACTGTCGCCGTCCAAATACACAATACAATCTGCATAACCCTGCGACTTGATCAACGATTCAATATTGCTTTCGCTCTCAATCAGCTTGGAAGTTTCAACGGCTGCAATTGCATCGGTGACCAATTCATCTTCTGTGCGGTCACCGCCGCCCATAATGGATTGCAGCGTTGCAACCGCTTCATCTCGGCTGGATGTCCGTTCTAATCGAGCCTGTGCAAAATAATCATCTGCATTGAGCTGCTCCATAGCGGCTGCTCCTGCCTCTGTATCGGGTTGAAACGATGCAGGGGCATTTTCTTGTACAGCAGTTGTTTCTTCCTGTGCAGCGTCTGTTGCCACCTCTGTGGTTTTGGCTGCTTTGGCGTTGACAAATTCTGTTTCTCCATAAGTATGCACACCGCTTTCCGCAGTGGTCAAATTGCGGTCATCTTTGGACATGCTGTAATTGACATATACGGCAACGGCTAGCATCAACGTCAGACAAGAAAGAATCACCTGCTTTTTTCCGATAATCAATGTTGGTTTTTTCATCTCAAATACCTTCCTTTTCTTGAATTGCGGCTATCGCCGTTTTGCAACATAAATCTGATTATTTTTAATTTGCAAGGTAGCTGCTGCCACCTGATAAACTTGTTCTTTTACAACAGCATTCTCTCCCCCATCGCAGACAATTACCACGCCTTGAATCTCCGGATATTGAATGGACTGCACCAGAGCGTGTTCCGATGTTCCATTCCCAATCAAAACATAATCTTGTTTCTGTTCTACTCGGTCGGAAGAGTCCGAACGGCTTTCATCTTTCGCATACTGATAAATAGATGTACTGCGAAGCGTAATCATCACATCGCAAGTTCCAACGCCCTGAATGGTGGAAAGAGTCTGTTCCAACTGCTCTTCCAACTCTGTACAATAGGCAGCGGCAGCCAAAACAGAATCCTCGGAGGAATGATTGGTTTGCTGCGTGTCTGTTTCTTTCGGCTTGGAGAAACACGAGGAGGCAAGAATACAAAGCATCCCCAACAACCCCAGTACAACCACGCCTTGTACGGCTTTTTCACTCTTCAGCCGTGCTTGTAGCTGCTTCCACAATCAAATGCACTTCCTCTCCCAAATCGGCTTGCAGCAACTGTTTCGCAGCACCTGGTGCATCACAGACCACATGCACACTACTAATATCTATGCGTTGCTCTTCTGAAATATGTGCACATACGGTCAAATCCGTTACTACAATTCCATGTGTTTCTAACGATACTTGCAAATTCTGTTCTAGATTCTGTTCAATCTGTGTTGTCAGTTGTTCCTGCACCTGTTCTGTAATGCTGGATTCTTCTTCCACAGATTGTGGTTCTAAAAAATTCCAGGCTGGTTGAATCTCTGAAATTCCTTGCATCAACGGAATCAAAATGCTGAACAACATCATTCCAGCTGTCAGCAGTCGCAATTGCCGGTCAAATTTTTCGTTTGGTCGTAAGAGCTGTAACATCCCCGTTACCATACTCATCACACAGGCAGCCAATACTGCCACTTGTAAGCGTTCCATTATAGATTTGGTCGGCTAATCAGCAGCAATAATGCCACTGTCACCAAAAACAATACCGCAAAACAAGTTAAAATCGCAAACAACATGGAAAGCACCTGCTCCGCCCCCTTTAAGAATCGTGAAACTTGCGAAACAGAAAACAAATCTGCACATGCCACGGCAAGTTTCAATACCAACCGATATAATACCACCCGCAGTAAAATCGGCAAGAAAATCAATAATAAAACCACAATTCCAATCGCACCCGTTGCACTTTTTAATACCTGTAAGCTGCCCAACACCGTTGCATATGCATCAGAAACCGCACCGCCAACAATCGGAACAAAGTTGGAAACGACATACTTTGTGGTTTTGGTTGTCAAGCCATCTGCTGCACTGCTGACAATGCTTTGAATCGAAATCACCCCAATAAAAACAGACATCAAAAAGCCCAGACTCCATGTGACAATGGTTTTGTTGAATTGCAGCAATCCGTCCAATGTGTGTTCTGCATAGACTGCGTTTGCAATGGCAATGGCAAAACTCATACTCAAAAATGGCAAGAGAATATGGTCTAGGATTTGTAAAATGCTGTTGGTTAAAAATAGCGAACTGGTTTGATAGATTGCAGCACTGCCAAATTGTCCGGTTGCTGTCATGAACATAGAAAATACCGGCGTGAATAGTGTCATAAAGTCGGTGCACTGAGATAAAATCGCTTTTCCCTGTGAAAAACAATCGCAAAGTTCCTTGGAACAGGCAGATACTGCCCCCATCACTCCCATCATCTCACAAATGCCTGCATTTTTTCCATGCTGTACCGCATGCAGCAACGCAGAACAGAGAATCACTGCTAAAAATAACAATAATAATCGTATTGGAGCAGTAATTTCCTTTTGAATGCCATCCAGCACAGTTTTAAAAATACTTCCTACAGAAAATTGTTGCAGTTCTTCCGGATGTTCCATGGAAATTCCATAGGATTCTAATTGTTCCTGTAAATCTGGGTCTAATTGCTCTACCCAATCAACTGTTCCACTCTGAAACAGTTCTATTGCTTGTACGGGAACGAACAGCCACCTGCAAAGCAAACTAATTGCAAATAGAATAACAATTACCATCATAGATGTTTTTTTGCTCATTGCAGTACTCCCGTCATCAATTCCAGCAACGATTTTGCCATTGGCAAAAACAAAATCAATAGTGTAACTCTCCCCCACAATTCCGCCACCGATGCCATCGCTGTTTCTCCGGTATCTCGGCAAAGGTCAGCTGCAATGCTGGTCAAGTAACAGATGCCAATGGATTTCCAGAGCAGTTCCAAATACTGCACGTCCAGTTCTGTTTTTAAAAACAATGCTTGAATTTGCTCTGCAATGGGAGAAAGATAAGCACAAATCGAAAGCAGAACCAGAACACAAACACCAATCGAACAAAACAACGCCTGCTCTTTACAGTATTGTTTCAACAGACAAGCCAGCACCGCCCCAATGATGCAAACGGCAGCCGTCATTCCAGTTTCGGCAATCATAAGCCAAACACCGACTTGACTGTTTCAAACAGTCCACCAATTTCCTGTACAATGATGACCAATACCACAATCAAACCAGCCAAGGTCGTCATCATTGCTTGCTCTTCCCGTTCCGCACGTTTCAATACCAGATTTAAGACTGCAACAATGATGCCCGTTCCAGCAATTTTAAAAATCAGGTCTATGTCCATCTTTGCTTCCTCTTTTTTCTCAACAGAGCAGAATTGCCACTGCCATTCCTGCCAGCAGTCCCATACTCTGATACAATCGGATTTTCTTTCGGCTGGTTTCTCGCTGCTCGGCTTCCATCTGCTGCACACGGCTGCGGTATCGCTCTAAAATTTCTTTTTGCGTGTATAAATCGCTGATACCCAATTCTTCCCCCAGTTCACAGAGCATCTGCCGACTATCTGGAGAAAGTTCCTTATCCGCTTGCACACTGGTTTTCCATGCCTCTGTAAAAGAAACTTGCTGCATTGCAATGATTGTATTGGATAAAAAAGAAAAAGTCTGATAGGTTTCTTGTTCTGATAGCTGCTGAAATAATTCCTGTAATGTGCCCCCGTGACACCACATCCGAATTTCTAATTCGTGCAGAAATGCTGCTAGGTGAACCAGTTGTTCCTGCTCTCTGCGAACACGATTCGCTGCAAGAAAACCGCAAATACCACCGCAAAGCACCAGACAAAGCAATCCAATCCCCTTTAACATGCTGCCACCCGCTGTATTTTCTGAACGCTGCCCTGCCGCAATAAAACCAGATATTCAAATACGCCTGCCTCTAACAGTGTCCGCAATGCGGTTCGGCGGTATAAGTCTTGTTCATTGGCAGCGTGTGCCGTCGCAAGAATCTGAACGCCACAGCCATATACCTGCATCAGAGCAGCAGCATCTTCTGCTGTGCTGATTTCATCGCAGACAAGTCCATCTGGTGCCATGACACGCAACGCCATCACCGCACCCTCTGCTCGTGGAAAACCATCGTAGACATCTGTATGCAGCCCGATTTCATATTGTGGTACGCTGTTCTGAACGGCTGCCAGTTCTCCACGGCTGTCGATGATACAGAGGCGGTAAGTCTGTCCTAGAATCCGGCACAAATCCCGCAACATGGTTGTTTTCCCAGAACCAACCGTTCCAGCCAGCAAAATGCTGGTCAATCGCTGCGAACAGAGCTTTGCTGCCAGCTCCTTGGCACAGTCTTTCACTTGTCGTGCAAGGCGAATATTCAATCCACTGATGTTTCGCATCTGGACATACTGCCCATCTCGGAAAACAGCCGTTCCGCAAATACCAATTCGATTTCCCCCTTGAATGGTCACATAGCCCTCTGCAATTTCTCGTTGATACCGATAGACCGAATATTCACAAGCTGCATGAAAGATTGCATCTAACTGTTCTCGCTTCAGAAAAACAGCGTCTGTCCAACGGTCATTACAAGTTCCATCTACATGCAGAAATCGTTCCGCTTGTCCACGATGGATTGCAATCGGTCTTCCAACTCGCAGCCGGATTTCTTGCATTCGTTCCCATTCTGAAACAGGGATTCGCTGAAAAATCTGCCGCAACTCTGGCGGAAAACAAGAAAGAATTGCCTGTCGCATCTGTTCAACCTCCTTTGTGTTTGTCCTTTGCTGTATCCTATGCGGACAGGCAAAAAAAAAGAACCGGACTGCAAGTTTTGCAATCCGGTTCAGAGATAAAGAGATTGTTATCGCAAAATTATTCTGCTTCTTCCTGATTCCGACGAGCCAGCAGAGCCTTGATTTTCTGGTTGGAATCAATCACGTTTCCAATCGAAGCATCATGGTTCAATGCGGCAATAAAGAAGGAAATATACTTCGAGCAGTCTACTTCGTGGAACCATTCTCTGGAGAGCAGTTCCTTTGTCCGATAGGTCAGGTTTGTGCCGAATACAGCGTCAATGTATCCGTTTGCATACGCATCGTCAAACTTCTGCAAGCCATTTACAAACAGACCATAAGTTGCATAGCAGAATACCCGGCGAGCGTTCCGCTTCTTCAGTGCATAAGCGATATCCAACATGGATTCGCCAGAGGAAATAATGTCATCGGCAATAAAGACATCCTTGCCTTCTACAGAGTTGCCCAGATATTCATGTGCAACAATCGGGTTTCTACCATTGACAATGATGGAATAATCCCGACGCTTATAGAACATTCCCATCGGAACACCCAGCATAGAAGCATAATACATATTCCGGTTCAGTGCACCTTCGTCCGGGCTGATTACCATGAATTCATCCGGTGTTGTCCGCAGGTGCGGAATGTCGTGGAACATTGCCTTCAATACCTGATAAGACGGTACGACATTGTCGAAGCCCATCAGCGGAATAGCATTGCAAACTCTCGGGTCATGTGCATCAAATGTAATGATATTGGAAACGCCCATCTGTTCCAGTTCCTGCAATGCACAAGCACAGTCCAAAGATTCTCTGTAGTTTCTCCGGTGCTGTCTGCCACCGTAGAGAATCGGCATGATGACATTGACACGGTGTGCCTTACCGCTGGCAGCCTGAATGATTCGCTTTAAATCCTGATAATGATCATCCGGGGACATCACATTCATTCTGTCAAACATCTGGTATTCGCAGCTATAGTTGCCAACGTCAATCAAAATAAACAAATCTCTGCCTCGAATGGTGGACTTGATCAAGCCCTTTCCATCTCCGGAAGAAAACCGTGGGCATTCGCAGGCAATCAAAAATGTGTCTACGTCATAGCCGCCTTTTCTTGCCCATTCAACCAGATAAGAATCAATTTTCTTTCCGAGTTCCTCTGTTCCCCGCATAGCGATCAAGCCCAACGGTGCAACATTGGTTTCGTGATTGAACAGAATGTCCGATGCTGATGATGATGCTGTTACCATTTTTTTACTCCTTTTTGCTTTTCTGCATGGCATATTTTCACCTGCAATTACTTGCAGAATGTTTCAATATAATTGTCAATATCCTTTGCGATAATTTCCTTTGCAGCCTTTGCATTTTGAATCTCATCGACCGCAGTAGACTTGTGTTCCAGTTCCTTGTATACCTTAAAGAAATGTACCATTTCTTCAAAGATGTGGCTGGGCAACTCGTCAATATCCACATAGGTATTATAAGTCGGGTCGCTGCATGGAATGGCAATGATTTTGTCATCATGCCGACCGTTGTCAATCATGCGAATGACACCAATTGGATAACAGCGTACCAATGTCATTGGATAGATATTCTGGGAACAGAGTACGAGAACATCCAACGGGTCGCCGTCATCGGCATAGGTTCTTGGAATAAATCCATAGTTTGCCGGATAATGTGTGGACGTGTATAGAATCCGATCCATTTCGAGAACACCGGTTTCCTTGTTCAGTTCGTACTTCACCTTGCTGTTTTTCGGGATTTCAATGACCGCAATAAATTCTTCTGTGGTAATCTGCTTGGGGTTGATATCATGCCAAATATTCATATTTTGTCACGCTCCTTGTACCTTCAAAATTCCGTTATCGAACACAAACCGAATGCTTCTCTTTTAAGTATACCTATGATTACGCGTTTTGTCAATAGAAACAGCCATTTTTCTGGTGATAAATTCTTTATGAATGCAATGTGACACACTTTCTTTATCCACTTTTTACAAAAATCATTCAACAACACAGAAAAATTACAAGCCTTGTTCTGTTTCTGGTTCAGATGGCGGAAACAACATCCGCTTCAATACCACCAAATCCAAAACATCCAGTTTTTCATCCGGCTGACAATCCGCTTGCTGTATATTGATTTCAAAACCATCTGTTTTCCGAATCAGATATTTTTGCAGCAAAACGACATCCAACAAATCTACAGATGCATCGCCGTTGACATCGCCCATTTTTACGGATGACAAAACATCGGTAACATTGCAAATGGACAGCGTTTTTTTCGTTCCGGACGGGGCGGTGATTTCGACAGTATAAGAACCGATGGTATCCGCTGTTGCATCAGAAATCATATAACTGGATGCAGTTGCATCTGGAATGGCAACATCATCATGATACCACTGATAAGTTGCACCCGTCAAGGTAGTGACTGTGGAAAGCGAAATGGATTCGCCTTCTTTCAACACCATCGAACGGCATGCATTATAAGTCGGAAATGTACTGGTTACAACATAAGGGCGGTCTATCTCCTGATCTGAGGTCTTTTTCCAGCCATCAACAGAACTGTCCTGAATGGTAACACGGACACTGGTCAATTCTGTGCCTGGTGCAAGTTCCAAAACAGAAAACGGAATCTTCCATTCTACGCAATTTCCATCATACTTGCAAATAGTTCCTGCATAAGAGCCCTGATTGAAATATACATATCCATTTCTCATGTGGTACATCCAATATTTTTTGTTTTCTGTCGGGTTTTCCGGATCGGCATGGATCACTTGCAGGTTATAAACCGGAGAAACGACTTCTTCCATCGGCATTTCTGCCATAACATATAAATATTGGTCGTCATTTGTAAGATACAAGTTCGAGTTGTCCTCAGTATGATACAGGGCATCTTCTCTCCACTCTGTTTCTCCAGAACGCTTTCCATCTGTGGAAACGACTTCTTTTCTGGTATAACGAGAACCATCTGAAATCGTCGGTGTTTCTGTAACCTGATAAAAATCATGCTGTGTCAGCTGTTCTGCATCCGTTGCCGCTGTTACAGCAACCGTTCCAATTCGATTCGCACCCAGCATACCATCCCAAACATCTGCATTGGCAAAGTGTACTGTCCGCAGCGTGCTATCTGGAATATCCTGATTGCCAATAGAAAGCCGCAGGTAAACATTCCAGTTTCCTGCTTCCAAATCACCTGGCAGCTGAATGGTCAACGGAATATCTGTTGTTGTGCAGGAACGCCACGTAGTCGGGTCTATATCAACGGTTGTTTGAATATAATCCCCGTCTTTTTCCAGCAGTACTTCTGCTTTCATCTTCCGAATCGGATTTGCAAAGCCGGTATTTTCAATGGAAAGTTGGCATTGCAGTGTATCTCCAGCTGTAACCTGCTTCGATAGTTTGGAATCCCGAATTACAAACCGATAGCCGAGATGATCCCGAATAAACTGAAAAACAGTCTGTCCATAATAGGCAGAGTGGTCACCATTTTCCACATCATATTCTGCTCCAAAGGTATAATCTTTATAGAGCTGATAAATGTTGGAATTGATATAGCTCAAATGGGTACGGTACATTTCAGGAATTGCATTCTCTGGCAGATAGGTATCATATTTTTTTGCCCAGTCCAAATTACCGGAAAATTCACCGCCATAATAAGTATGTTCCATCTGTTTTTCCATCCATGCTGTCTGTGCAGTACGATTGGAATACGTTCCAAGGTCGGAATCTGAACCCATATAACCATCATTATACAAGCCGATTCTTGCAGCATCACTGCCGGGTTCTGCAACATAGGTTGCCATCTCTTCAGTTGTAATGCCTGCCCACTTTTCAAAAATATTAGGTGTTCGAACGGTAATTGGAACTTCTTTCGGCACGCAGTCCAACATTGCATTGACCAACTGTACCTTATAATCCAATGATGTATACTTTCCACCATGCTGTTCGCCCCATTTTCCAACGAAGCCCGTTTCTACAAACATCAGAATGTCCTTATAATCCTCAAGCAGTCCATTTTCTTTGATTTGCTGAATATGCCGCAAAACTTGGTCGAAAGTTGCCGGTTCTGGATTGTCTTTTCCGTTTGCATCATACCGGAATCGAACTGCAATCGTTGAACCATTTTTCCGGCAGTTCTCAAAGCTGGCACGCACATTTTGAAAGAACTGTTCATCTAAATCATAATCTGTTCCTTCTACATAAGTTCCATCTTCATTGGTCGTTCCATTTGCTCCAGATGAAAATTTTCCGATGTCAATAAACATCAATACGACATTGCCATTTTTATCATGAATGGGTGTATTCCCCGGTGCACAAGTATACCAATCTGTTGTCGTATAGCCTGCTCCTGGATTTGCAATGGTTTCCACTGTTTCCACATAGGAAAGCCCAGAATCAACCAGTTCTGTATCCGAAACCATTATTTCTGTTTGCGTTGCCGGTTCTGCTGCGGTTGTTGCAACGGCTGCGGTTGGCAGCATTGCCAGACAGCATACAGCTGTCAAAAGAAGAACCGGCATTTTTTTTCGTTTCATGGCAGTCACCTCATAAAAAATGTTTAATTTCATTATAGCAGATTTCAGTTTTACTGTCAATCTTGCTACATTGACTTTTTACAGGGAGCGTGCTATAATGATAGCATATTCAAAAAGAAAGCATAGGATTTACAATGTCGGAAAACCATCCTTTTTATAACTGCGATCCCATTCTTTCTCAATGCAATTCGATGCCGCTCTGTATTGGAATTGATGGAATGGGCGGTTCTGGAAAAAGCACCTTTTCGGAACAGCTTGCACAAGCATATTCCTGTTTCTGTATTTCATCTGGACGATTTTATTCACCCTCGTTCGGTTCGATATGATGCCCGATTTTCAGAGTGGGAAAACTATTATGATCGGCAATGGCGGTATGATGATTTTATCAAAACCGTTTTACTTCCCTTTCGCAATGGCATAGAAACACCGCAATCCATTCCGCTTTATAATAAAGAAACGGATACCAATTACACGCAGACTATTGTTCTGCCTGTTCATGGCGTTCTTATTGCAGAAGGTGTTTTCTTGCAGCGTGCACCGTTAAAAAATCAGTTTGACAAAATCATTTATCTTTCTGTTCCGGAATGTGTTCGGCTGAATCGTGTCTTACAGAGAGATACCTACATTGGAACAGCACAGCAAATCATTGAAAAATATGAGAACCGTTATTTTCCAGCAGAACGGCATTATCTTACAAAGCATCACCCAGAACAAACCGCAGATTTTCTCATTCAGGATTGACATGGAGGAATTGATATGACAAAACCAGAACCGTTTTTATTACAGCCAGCCGGAAAAGATTACCTATGGGGCGGAAATCGGCTGCATACACTTTTTGGCAAACAGCTCCCCTTACACCCACTGGCAGAAACATGGGAATGCTCCACACATCCAGATGGTTGCAGTATCGTTGCTTCCGGCATTGACAAGGGCAAAACCTTAGCAGAAGTGTTACAGCAGCATCCAGAATTTTTAGGTACGAAAACTTCCGCAACTGGCGACCTTCCCGTTTTGATCAAGCTGATTGATGCAGCAAAAGACTTATCGGTACAAGTACATCCAGATGATGCTTATGCACAACAATATGAACACGAACCAAACGGAAAAACAGAAATGTGGTACATCTTAGAGGCAGAACCGGGAGCTTCTTTAATTTATGGTTTTTCCAAACCAATGCAGCCCGAACAGCTGGACACCTGTTTAAAAGAAAATACGATTTTGTCTTATCTTCAGAAAATCCCTGTGAAAAAGGGAGATGTATTTCTGATACCTGCTGGAACAGTACACGCCATTGGAGCAGGCATTGTATTGGCAGAAATTCAGCAGCGTTCCAACCTCACCTATCGGCTCTATGATTACAATCGTACGGATGCAACCGGAAAAAAACGACCGCTGCATGTCGAAAAAGCAAAAGCCGTGATTCAATTTTCTGCAAATCAACCTCCACAGATGAAACAGCCGATGCAGCAGAAAAACGGCTATCGAGTGCAATGCTTGTGCAAATGTCCCTATTTCTGCACGACACTGCTGACGATACAAACCGCTTGTGATTGGACAAACTATCAACCAGACTCGGATACTTTTCAAGTTTTGCTCTGTATTTCTGGTTCTGGAACGATGCAGACAAAAGAAAACGCCCTTTCGTTTCAAAAGGGCGATTGTATCTTTCTTCCGGCTCACAGTTCTATGGAAAGATTGACAGGCACAGCGGAACTGCTGCAAATTACAGGATAACTCACTGTTTTCGGGCAATCTTATAACAATCTCCGTCCCGATAATAAGGGCAGCTGCGGTAATGTCCTTCCACCAACCGAACATATTCATCTTCATCTAAATTCTATTCGCAAACATAGCACTCCCACTCTTCATCATAAGTATAATACGCACAAGTTTCACAGCAAATTTGATTTTGCATTTTAGGTTTCTCCTTTTCATTGGAATCAAAAGCAGACACTGCACCATTACAGTGTCTGCTTTTTGTTGCTTGCGACAATTTTATAAAACAACGATTTTTTACTTTTGCAATGCACTTTTCTTGAAATACGCTTTGGTATCTCTTGCAATCACACCGGAAAGTGCCAACAGTGCAATGATATTCGGAAGTGCCATCAAACCATTGAAAATATCTGCCATATTCCATACTGCTTCTACAGTCAAATACGGGCCAATGAAAACAGCAATGATATACAGCCAACGATACAGAACCGTTGTAGATTTCCGAGAGCCGATCAAATAAGAAAGGCACCGTTCTGAATAATAGCTCCATCCTAAAATGGTGGTAAAGGCAAAGAAGATCAAGCAAATCATCAAAATGAATGCCGGGAATTTTCCGCCAATCGGCAAGCCACTCTGGAATGCAGCGGTCGTAATCTGGACACCCTGCAAGTCTGGATTCGACCATTCGCCAGAAATCACAATGGAAAGACCTGTCATCGTACAAATGACAATGGTATCAATAAAAGTGCCTGTCATAGTAACCAAGCCTTGACGAACTGGTTCTTTTGTCTGTGCAGCAGCTGCTGCAATCGGTGCAGAACCAAGACCAGCTTCGTTGGAGAAAATGCCTCTTGCAACACCCTTTTGCATCGCTACCATCATCGCACCCAGTGCACCACCGGCAGCTGCACGGATTCCAAATGCACCTTCTACAATTTCAACAATTGCACTCGGAAGCTTTGTAATGTTGGTGACAATGATGACCAACACGCACAGTACATACAAAATTGCCATAAACGGAACAACGACCTGAGAAACCATTGAAACACGCTTCAACCCGCCAATGACAACCAATGCAACAAAAATTGTGATCAGCAAGCCGCAAATAACAGTTGTCCAAGTGTAGTCATGTCCAAACATGGTAAAGGCAATATGCGAACTGTCTGCATCAAAAAAATTATTTGCAGCGGAAGTAATACCATTGATCTGTGTAATTGTACCAATTCCAAGCAAGCCAGCCAGCATTCCAAAAATCGCAAACAGTTTTGCAAGCCATTTCCACTTTACACCCATACCATGTTCAATATAATAATATGGGCCGCCATGATAATGCCCCTCTGCATCAATGGTACGATACTTGATTGCCAGAAAGCCTTCTGCATATTTTGTTGCCATGCCAAACAAAGCCGCAGCGATCATCCAGAACAACGCTCCAGGCCCGCCAGCTGCAAGTGCAGTTGCAACGCCGACAATGTTTCCTGTACCAATGGTGGCAGATAATGCAGTACAGAGTGCAGCGAAACTGGAAACTTCTCCATCGCCGCCTTCTTCATTTTTTACCATAAATTTCAGAGCTTTTCCAAGATGTCGAAATTGCAGCCCACAGCATCGAATTGTCAGCCAGATGCCACACGCCATAATCAGAACAATCAGCGGAATGCCCCAAACAAAATCATCAATGCTTTTGATGATATTGTTCAAACTGTCCATTTTTATCAATCCTCCAATTTTATTTCTAATTTTAAAAATAAGAAGGCAAGGACGCTGGATGTGCGTACCTTGCCTTCTCTTTGTATCATAAAATTGTCGCTCTTGCAAGAAAAAAGCACTTAGTCATTTACTTTTCTGGTATAATCCGGCAACAGCATCGGAGAAACAGTATCTGGTGTGATGCCTGCATCTTCCAATTCCTTTTCAAACTTTGCAACATGATCCAAAGTCAGATTGCCAACAACAACATCCTTTGCCTTTGCAGCTGCATACTTACCAGCATTTCTACCGAATACGATAACATCCAGCAAAGAGTTGCCCATCAGTCTGTTTTCACCATGTACGCCACCAGCTGCTTCGCCTGCAACAAACAGGTTTTCTACGCAGGTCTGGCTGTCTGTACCAACCTTAACACCACCGTTCTGATAGTGCAATGTCGGGTAAATCAGAATTGGCTGCTTCCGAATATCAATGCCATACTTGCCGAACATCCGCAGCATTGCCGGAATTCTCTTTTCAATCGTGCCTTCGCCATTCTTCAGGTCGATCATCGGAGTATCCAGCCAAACGCCCTGACCACCCGGTGTATTTACCTGGTTGCCACGACGGCATTCCCGAATAACGGTTGCAGCGGTTACGTCACGGGTTTCCAGCGGGTTCATGAAAACTTCGCCCTTTACGTTTACCAGCTTTGCACCCAGAGAACGTACCTTTTCGGTTACCAGTGCACCGAAAATCTGTTCTGGGAAAGCAGCACCTGTCGGGTGATACTGCAAGGTGTACTGTTCCCGCAACGGAGCACCAACACGATATGCCAGTACTAGACCGTCAGCAGTTGCACCGTAGTGGTTAGAAGTCGGGAAGCCCTGATAGTGCATTCTACCTGCACCGCCAGTTGCAATGATAACAACCTTTGCCTTTGCAATCAGGATTTCCTTGGTTTCCATGTTCAGCAGAACTGCACCTGCACAATGACCCTTGTCATCCAGAATCAGTTCAATTGCAGAAGTGAAGTCAATAACCGGAATCTGACGGTTCAGAACTTCATCTCTCAGCGTCCGCATGATTTCTGCACCGGAATAGTCCTTTGCAGCATGCATTCTCTTTCTGGAAGTACCGCCACCATGTGTGGTGATCATGTTGCCGTCCTTGTCCTTATCAAATTCCACGCCCAGCTTGTTCAGCCACTGGATACAGTCCGGAGCTTCAGTTACGAGCTTATAAACGAGTTCCTTGTCTGCTGCGAAGTGACCGCCGCCGAAAGCATCCAAAAAGTGCTGTGCCGGGGAATCGTTCGGCTTGTCAGCAGCCTGAATACCACCTTCTGCCATCATGGTGTTTGCATCACCAATTCTCAGCTTGGTTACCATCATAACTCTCTGACCTGCTTCGTCTGCTTCGATTGCAGCAGATGCACCAGCACCGCCGCCGCCGATAATCAGAACATCGGTTTCATAATCCGGGCAGGAAAGATCCGGGAGATGATCCTTTAACCGGCTATCGGACTGCAACAGCTTAACCAGTTCCTTCGGTGCTTTTTCACCCTTGTTCGGGCCAACGCTCAGTGTATCGAACTGATCTGCACGATAGTCCGGGTGGTTTTCCTTCAGAACCTGATCCTTTTCTTCTGCGGACATTCTTCTTGGTTCCATTGCCGCATTTGCTTCTCTTGCAGCTTCTACCAGCTTAATGGATTCCAGCATTTCTTCTGTATACATGACGCCGCACCTCCTTACTTCTCAATCTCACGATTATTGTACATTTCACGGATTTCTGCATCAGACAGTGCCATATTTGCACGAATGGCTTCTTCGCACTTGCCTTCTGCAATTTCTTCAACCCGTTCCTTCAAGTGCTTGCATTCCGGTTCGATGTACTTACCATTCAACCGTCTTGCCAGCATTGCAACCTGTGGATGAGAAATACCAGCTGGGCAGCGGGAAGAACAGCATCCGCACATTACGCAGTCGAACGATTCTTCTGCACACTTTGCATATTCGCCACGCTGTGCATATGCAATATACTGCATAACGTTCAATCCCTGTGTACAGCTGTTAGTACAGGAATTACATCCGATACAGGAGTAAATTTCCGGATACAGCTGCATCATCAGCTGTTCGGTCGGCTTTACTTCTTCGATATTGTACAATTCCTTGATCAGCGGGTAGAACGGCAGCTGTGTCAGATACATGCCTTCTTCCACCTGTGTGGAACATGCAAGACATACCTTCAGTTCTCTGTCGCCCTTGATTCTATAAACGGTTGCACAAGCACCGCAGAAGCCGTTCCGGCATCCGCAGCCTCTGATCAGTTTATAACCGGCATATTCAAACGCTTTCATGATGGTCAGGCTTGCTGGAACCTTGTACTGTTTGCCCATAATGAAAACATTAACCATCTGTTCCATGTGAATTCTCCTTTTCCATTAATATTCGTTCGGCAATGTAGACAATTCGTCAAAACGGAAAACTGGACCATCTTTGCAGACATACTTATTTCCGATGTTGCAACGACCGCATTTTCCGATTGCACACTTCATCCGCAATTCCATTGTAGTGTAAACCTGAGATTCCTGGAATCCCATCTTCTTCAAGCCATCCAGTGTAAACTTGATCATGATCGGAGGTCCGCAGATCAAGACTGTCCGGCTCAGATCCGGCTTCAGTTCTTCTACAAAGCTCGGAATAAATCCAACATGGCCATCCCAGCCTTCCTGCGGGCGGTCAATGGTCAGATCTACTCTTACATTTTCATCGGTCTGCCATTCGTTCAGAATTTCCTGATAGTCTACCAGGTCATCTGCTGAACGAGAACCATAGATGATGTGTACGCTGCCGTAATTGTCCTTCTTGTCCCGTACATAGTTGATAACAGAACGCAACGGAGCCAAGCCGATACCACCGGCGATAAACAGCAGGTCTTTTCCCTTCAGAGCGGATTCCACCGGGAAGCCGTTTCCGTACGGTCCACGGATGGTAATCTGCTGTCCAACATCCATCATGTGCAGCCAGCTGGTCAGACAGCCGCACTTCTTGATGCTGAATTCCATAAATTCTTCATTGGTCGGCGAAGATGTGATGGAGAACATCCCTTCTCCGACACCCGGTACAGACAGCATTGCACACTGCCCCGGAATGTGTTCAAACACCTTTTTACCGTCCAAACCAACGACACGGAAAGTCTTGACATCTGGGGTATCCACACGAATATCTGTTACCACACCGATTTTCGGAATTAAAGTTTCTGGTCTCATCCTTTTTATCCCTCCAGTGCTTTCATAACTTTCACGATGTTCATGGAAATCGGACAGCTTCTCAGGCATCTGCCGCAGCCGACACAACCAAATACACCGTTATTATTTGCTGGATAATAAACCAGCTTATGCATAAACCGCTGACGGAACCGCTGCATCTGTGTATTACGGGTGTTACCATGTGCACACAGGGTAAAGTCCGAATACATACAGCTATCCCAACAACGGAAACGCTGTACACCATGACCGGTATCATAGTCCCGGATATCATAGCACTGGCAAGTCGGGCATACAAACGTACAAGTACCGCACGCCAGACAGGATTCTGACAGAGATTCCCACTTATCAGAATTGAACAATGCCATCAGCTTATCGCCGCCGAACGATTCTGTGGAAAGGTTGCCAAGCGGCAGCTTGTCCAGAATGGTTTGCAGCTTTTCCTTTTCAGAATCTGCTGCATCGTCAGCAGCATCTTCCAACAGACTCAGAGAAGCGAGCAGTGCTTCACCCTTTTCGGTATTTGCCTGCAACAGCAATTCATCGTCTGTCATCCAGCAAGCAACGTCACCGCCTGGATTGGTTGCATCAATGCCGAATGCCTTACAGAAACAAGTTTCTGTCGGCTTCTTACAGGACAGGGTTACAACAACACCGTGTTCCCGTCTGGATGCATAGTAGCTGTCAACTGGGTCTGCCAAATAAACGGTATCCAGAATTTCAAAGCTCTTTGCATCACAAGCACGAACGCCGAAAATTACGAAATCTTCAGTTTCTTTCCGGATGTCTTCTACTTCGATGTTCTTTCCGGACACCTTAAATGCAGCCAGTGTTTCTACCTGTGGAAAGAAGAAATCTTTTGCACTCCGCAAGGTGTTGTATGCCTTGCTCATTGCAGTGCCTTCTGTCCAAAGTTTGAATTCTGCACCCTTTGCACCGTCAACCGGCAAATACAGATTCTTAGAAGCAGCAACAGCGGCAAAAAATTCATCCAGTTTGCTCAGAGAAATTTTTTTCATTACTTGCTCGCCTCCTTTGTATAAACAATGCTCGGTTCACAGTCTTCCTTTGTAAAGTTTACGAGCGGTGCACGGCTTCCAGCTTCTTCACCAGCCTGATATTCGCCGTAGCATTCGTTCATTTCCTTGATAAACTTCCGGTTCAGCAAATGCAGCGGAATGTGCTGTGGACATACTCTGGAGCACTCTCCACAGTCTGTACATCTGCCAGCGACATGGAATGCACGGATGATATGGAACATATTTTCTTCAAAGGAATCCGCAGCGGCTTTCTGGGAAATACCAGACTTCGGATTATCGAAAACGCACTGTTCACAGGTACATGCCGGGCAGATATTCCGACAGGCATTGCAGCGGATACACTTGGAAAGTTCATTTCTCCAGAATGCAAACCGTTCATCCGGTGTCATTGCTTCCAGTTCTGCAACCTGATCAAATCTACCGCAATCCGGATTTACTTCCCCGTTTTCGCCCATCATTTCATCATAGGCAACAACTTTCTTGCTCTTGCAGGTCACGCAGCGTTCTGCAATGACATCTGCCTTCTGGAACTGCAAATCGCCATAGAATGTGGAAACAGTAATCTGATCGCCGTCTGTGGTGATACCGGTTACCCCTTCTGCACCCTTTGCACGCAGCTTGCTTTCATCGACCTTGCCATCACATGGAATACCGATGATATAAACCTTTTCCCGATCAATCCGGTGTTCGGTCAACAGCTGATTAAAGCTGTAGGAATCACATGGCTTCAGGAATACCAGTGTTTTGCCGTCTTTCTTGGAGAGAGCAACCAAATACTTGGAAAGATTGCTTGCACAAAAATCATTGTATACAAAATTGCTCAGTGCTTCTGCTGATTCAAAAACAGCCGGTGTCGGGTCATAAGCAAATTCCCCGTTTTTCCAGCCCAGTACCCGAACAACGGTACCGTCTGCAAGCAATTCGGAGGCTCTTTTTACCATTCCTTCTTGCATCTCAGATCCTCCAATCTCTTATTTTCGCCCAGCTTGAGAATGGTTTCTGTAAACTCATTCATGGTTTCTGCAAACTTTGCACCTTCTGCAGCGGAAACCCATTCTACTCTGGTTCTCTCTTTTTCAATTCCGAGGTAATTCAACATCGAGAAGAGCATGGTCATTCTCCGACGTGCGTAGTAGTTCCCCGTGGTATAGTGGCAGTCGCCCGGATGGCATCCGCAGAGGATGACACCATCTGCACCACGCTGAAATGCCCGCAGAATGAAAATCGGATTGACACGGCAGGAACATGGTACTCGAATGATCTTTACATCTGCCGGATAATTCGCACGGTTCGTACCTGCCAAATCTGCACCGGCATAAGAACACCAGTTGCAGCAAAAAGCAACGATTTTCGGCTTGAATTCATTATTTACTTGCATATTGCGTCTACCTCCGCCATAATTTGACTGGTCGAGAAGCCCTTCAAATCCATTGCACCGGACGGACATGCAACAGTACATGCACCGCAGCCCTGACAAACTGCCTCATTGACAGATGCGACACGGCGAATCATAGAACCATCTTTTCTTCTGCTGAAGTCCTTATCCGAATATGTAATTGCACCATATGGGCAAACATTTGCACAGCTGGAGCAGCCATTACACATCATTTCGTTGGAGTGTGCAACACACGGATTGCAAGAGAGCTTGTCCTTTGCCAACAGACCAAGTGCCTTTGCAGCCGCCGCACTTGCCTGAGAAACTGTTTCCGGAATATCCTTCGGGCCTTGGCAGACACCAGACAGGAATACACCAGCGGTTGGAGATTCTACCGGACGCAGCTTTGCGTGTGCTTCTGTAAAGAAGTCGTTGGTATCCATACTTGCTGTCAGCATGGTTGCCAGCGGACGAGCTGTCTTATCCGGTTCAATTGCAGCTGCCAGAACGACCATATCTGCCTTGATGTGCAGCTGTTCGTTGGAGAGCAAATCCGAAGCCTGAACCATCAGAGAACCATCTGCCTGCGGAGAAACCTTGCCGACCATACCCTTAATATAGTGTACGCCGTACTGTTCTACTGCACGCCGATAGAATTCATCATAGTTCTTGCCTGGTGTACGAACGTCAATATAGAATACATAAACGTCAGTATCCGGATACTTTTCACGGCACAGCATTGCGTGCTTTGCCGTATACATACAGCAAATCTTAGAGCAGTATTCCTTACCGCAGCCGCCATGGGTTGCATCGCCGGACTGTCTGCTGCCGACACACTGTACAAATACCAAGGTTTTTGGCTGCTTGTGGTCGGAAAGCCGTTCGAGGTGACCTTCTGTCGGGCCATCTGCTTTCAGGATACGTTCAAATTCCAGAGAAGTTACAACATCTTTGCTCTGTGAATAAGCAAATTCATCATAACCATCCAGAGAAATCGGATTGTAACCAGTTGCTGCAATGATTGCACCATACTTTTCTTCTACAATCTGATCTTCCTGTTCATAGTTGATTGCACCAGCTGAACAGAATCTTGCACAAACGCCGCACTTGCCCTTCTGAATCTTGTTACAATAATCGCCATCAATGACAGCAACATTCGGAATTGCCTGTGCAAACGGAATGTAAATTGCACGGTGGTTCTTCAGACCCAAGTCATATGCACTCGGTACATTCTTAACTGGGCACTTTTCGGTACAGATTCCACATCCTGTACACTTTGTTTCGTCAACATACCGCTTCTTCCGGCGAATCTTCACGCTGAAGTTGCCGACAAAGCCGGTGACTGCTTCGATTTCGCTGTAAGAATAAATGGTAATGTTTTCGTTCTGTGCACATTCTACCATCTTCGGAGTTAAGATACAAGAAGAGCAGTCCAGTGTCGGGAATGTCTTATCGATCTGTGTCATCTTACCGCCGATGGTCGGTTCTTTTTCTACGATGTCAACCGGATAGCCAGCTTCTGCAATATCCAGAGCAGTCTGAATACCAGCAATACCGCCGCCGATGACCAATGCACGCTTTACAACCGGGCTTTCGCCAGCGATCAGCGGTGCATTCAGCTGTACTTTTGCAATGGCTGCACGTCCGAGTACAATTGCCTTTGCAGTACCTTCTTCTTTATTCTTGTGAATCCAAGAGCACTGTTCTCTGATGTTGGCAACTTCCAGCATATACGGGTTCAAGCCCGCAGCTGCAACTGCCTTCCGGAACGTTGCTTCGTGCATTCTCGGAGAACAAGAACATACAACAACACCATCCAGATGCTGTTCTTTGATTGCTTCCTTGATTATGTTTTGTCCTGCCTCAGAACACATGTACGGATAATCGGTTGCAAATACAACAGCCGGTTCTTTTCCCAGTGTTTCTGCGACCGTTTTTACGTCAACAGTTGACGCAATATTCGTACCGCAGTGGCATACAAAAACACCAATTCTCTGCATTGCCTATGCCTCCTTATTTGCTGTATTTTCTGAATGCACTGACAATTGCCTGCTGCGGAAGATCTTCATCCAGCATTGCAGGAATCTGTTCCGGCTTCAGATGGTTCTGTCCTTGCTGACGAATCACTGCCAGACGCACTGCTTCTACCAGTTTTGCTGGTTCCACATTTCTTGGACACCGCTCCAGACAAGCAAAGCAAGAAAGGCATTTATAAATTGATTCAGACTGCATCAGGGGTTCAATATTCCCTTTTTCCACCATATAAACGAACTGATGCGGATGGTATTCCATTGCATCATAAGAAGGACATGTGGCAGAACATTTTCCACACCGCATGCACTTCAGGGGATTGACACCGCTGGTACGCAATACCTGTTCTTTCCAATCAGCCATCTTGTCCCCTCCTTACTTTACACCCAGTGCTTCTGCAAGCAGCTCTGTGAAATAAACAACAGGCAGCTCAGAACCACTGTTTTTCTTGAGATTATACAGGCAAAGCGGACAGGCTGTGATGACCATTTCTGCACCAAATTCAGCAGCACTCTGCATCACTGCACTACTTCTGGAAACAGCCACGCTCTTTTCTTCCATGGTCATATATCCGCCACAGCATTCATTTCTCTGCGGATAAAGAACCGGTTCTGCACCGATTGCACGGATGAAATCCTCTAAAATCTTCGGGTTTTCCGGGTTATCCATCTGCAGCACCTTGCCCGGCCGCAGCAAAAGACATCCGTAGTAAGCAGCGATTTTCTTACCCTTTAACGGATTTTTTACCGCAGCTGCTACCTTGTCGAAGCCAATCTTATCCCGCAGGACTTCCAAATAATGAAGCACTTCTGTTTCACCGGTATACGGTGTTTCCAGCTTCATATAATTATTGGCTTTCATCTGCATATCCTCATCCGTCTGCATATCGTGGTTTACCTGCTTGATGACATTATGACATGCGGAGCAGAGCGTTACCAACGCCTGATCCTTTTCACGAGCAGAAACCAATGCACGTACGGAAGAGAGTTTTGTTGCAATTTCATTTTTTGCCATCGGATATACGCCACCGCAGCACTGCCAGTCCGGAAGCTCTTCCAGTGTAAAGCCCAACGCTTCTGCACTGGCTCTTGCATACCGATCCAGATCCTTTGCCTTGGTCTTCAGTGTACATCCTGGGAAATAACTGAATGTCATAGCAAAACTACCTTTCTATCAATTTTGAAACCTGCTCCTGCGAAGCAATGCACTCCGCAAAAGCAAATTTCCTGTTATGCCAACAGCAGGCTCAGACCATCTGTTCCGGATGGAACACTTCGTCAAAGCGTTCTGCTGTTAAGAAACCAAGCGAAACACAAGCTTCCTTCAGGGAAATATTTTCCTTGTAAGCCTTCTTTGCGGTCTTTGCTGCATTTTCATAACCGATGTACGGATTCAATGCAGTAACCAGCATCAAAGAGTTGTGCAGGTTGTGATGCATCTTTTCCTTGTTTGCACGAATGCCGCAAGCACAATGGTCATTAAAGGACACAATTGCTTCTGCCAAAAGACGTGCAGACTGCAAGAAGTTATACATACAAACCGGCATGAATACGTTCAGTTCAAAGTTGCCCTGAGAAGCAGCCATTCCAACTGCAACATCATTGCCCATTACCTGAACGGCTACCATTGTAACGGCTTCGCACTGCGTCGGATTTACCTTACCCGGCATGATGGAAGAGCCTGGTTCATTTTCCGGAATGAAAATTTCACCCAGACCATCTCTCGGGCCGCTTGCCAGCCAGCGAACGTCGTTTGCAATCTTCATCATATCTGCAGCCAGTGCCTTGAGTGCACCGTGTGCAAATACCAGTTCATCTTTGCTGGTCAGTGCGTGGAACTTGTTTTCTGCTGTCCGGAATTCCTTTCCGGTGATTTCAGAAACAGCCTTTGCAACTGCAACATCAAATCCCTTCGGGGTATTCAGACCAGTACCAACAGCAGTACCACCCAGTGCCAGTGTCTTCAGGAACGGCAGAGCTGCCTGAAGCATTTCCTTATCCCGTTCCAGTGTGCTTCTCCATCCGCTGATTTCCTGAGAAAATGCGATTGGGGTTGCATCCTGCAAGTGGGTACGACCGCTCTTTACGATGCCTTCATTTTCTGTTTCCAGACGCTGGAAGGTTGCAACCAGCTTATCAATTGCCGGAAGCACCTTATCTTCGATTGCAATCACAGCAGAAATATGCATTGCAGTCGGGAATGTGTCGTTGGAAGACTGGCTCATGTTGACATCATCGTTTGGATGCAGCAGCTTCTTGCCAGCGATTTCGTTACCACGGTTTGCAATAACTTCATTTGCGTTCATGTTTGACTGCGTACCGCTGCCTGTCTGCCATACAACCAACGGGAAATGTGCATTCAAACTGCCCGACATAACTTCGTCGCAAGCCTGAGAAATGGCTGCCAACTTTTCATCGGTCATTTTTTCCGGCTTCAGCGAATGGTTTGCCATTGCTGCTGCCTTCTTCAAAATACCAAATGCGTGTGTGATTTCTCTCGGCATGGTTTCCAAACCAACACCGATCGGGAAATTCTGACTGCTTCTCTGTGTTTGTGCTGCCCAATACTTATCAGCAGGCACTTTCACTTCTCCCATGGAGTCATGTTCAATCCGATATTCCATAGTTCCTCTCCTAATTTTGTTTGTGCTTTTTAAAAAAAGCAGTAGTATGTCATGCGATTGGAATGATTCGATGCCTTTGCTTCAATCCGTGCAGTGCACGAAAGGCATCGGGTTCTTTCACACTGTTTGTAATTATATCATACCTTGTGCGAATGTTCAAGCAATTTGATGTAAATTATTTTTTTCTGTAAGTTCAAGCAGAAAAAAGATGAAAAAAGAAAGCCGTGCCCCGTCTTTGATATTTTTTTCACAAGGCTTGGAATTGAAATTTTATCTATCCCTCTTCTGACAGAATTGCACTTTCCGAAAAAGTACCAATTTAAAGGGTGTAACGATACACAAAATCGTCCATTACAAATCCATTTCCAATGTCTGTGACTTGCTTCTGAACGCACTGCATTCCGAAGTGTTCATAGACGGCAATTGCCTGTTGATTATAGCGGTTTACCGTCAGCCAGATATTGCTGCATCGCTGTTCCAATGCCTTTTCCTTGATGAACTGGAACATCTGGGTCGCATATCCTTTTCCACGATGTTCGCCGGACAAATAGAACTTCGATAAGAACATCGTATCATCTGGCTTCTTGCAAATTCCAAAATACCCGATGACTTCCGTATCATCAATTACAAAATAATACTGATAGCCCTCTTCGATTTGCTTGGTCAGAGCGGCATTTGACTGAAATTGCTCTACCATGTAGGCAATCTGTTCTTTGGATAGAATTTTCACAAAATATTCATTCCAAATCTTGTTCGCCAAATCTGCCAATTCTTGAATTTGTTCCGCTGTTTTCACAGAACGAATGATTAACACGTATAAGCCCACCTTTCCATCTGATTTCTGGAATCCCTGTAAGATACGCCAAAATACCATTTGGATTCCGTTCTTATTATAGCACATTGCCACAAAAAAAGCAAGCAGAATTCCAAACGGAATCCTGCTTGCAAAGAAATGTAACATTTTTCGCAAATATTTTTTATAATTCTCGTAAGTTCTCTTAGTTCTCTCAGGCGTGAACCAACAGCATCGGTGTAATGTACTCTGCCATCATCGCACAAAATCCGCCAATGCAAACACCGCCCAAAATATCTGTCGGAAAATGTACTGCCAAATACATTCTCGACCATACGATACAAAGAGCAATGCTCAGGCATGGAATCCCAAACAATAACGGCAGATGAAAGAACAGCAACAAACCTGCGGACACGGAACTAGTCGTATGTCCGGACGGAAATGACCAGTCTTTCTGCGGTGGCAATAACGCCTCCAATCCAGCAATGATTTCATACGGTCGTCTTCGCTTTACGGTGTTCTTAATGAACAAGTTGGTCACCAATGCACCCAACAGCTGTGCTGTGATCACGGTTGCTGCTAACGTCCGCTGGGAACGAATCGCAAACAACAGACAGGCAATGGACAGCCAGATAAGCCCGCCGTTTCCCAGCTGTGTAATTCGCCGCACCCACTTTGTGAGTCGGTCTTTTCGCAGTCGTTCCTGCATCCATAACAAAAATTGTGCTTCCCATTCCATATAAGCGGTCATGTTTTCAACACCATTCCTTTCTTTTTTCGTATTTCCCCAATGCTTCTTTTTCTCTCTTCTATCATAACATAAAATTTATGAAAGTACAAGAAAAGTTTGCGGAAAGTTTGGTGAAATCGATTGGAACTTTTTTCCGAAAGTGCATCCCCCTCAAAATAAAGATTTTGCTCGTTTCTCACGAAAATGTGCAAATTAAACAGATGTTATTTCTTTCTTTTATTTATTTTATACGAAAATCGAGTTTTCCTCTTGACTTTTTTTCGCCTGTATGATAGCATATAGGTGTTGCATCACACATGCAACACATAAAACACCTGCAAGTACAAAAACAAGGAGGTGATTGAATGTTTCAAATTGATTCCATGTCTAGAAAGCCGGTGTATGAACAGATTATCGAACAGGTAGAATCCTTTCTGCTCAACGATATTCTGAAACCGGGCGACCAAATTCCATCTGTCCGTAACGTAACCATGCAATACGCCATCAATCCAAGAACCGTTTTAAAAGCGTACAACGATTTAGATGCAAGAGGCTTGATTCGTTCTGTACCCGGAAAAGGCTATTTTGTTTGTGAGGAGGCGAAACAAATTTTGAACCAACGACATATGGAACGATTACAGGAACTGACAGAAATCCTAAAAGAAATGGCACTGGCAGGTGTTCCGTTGGCAGCCATTCAAGATTGCGTCAACAAAGCATATGCACCCAAAAAGGAGGAAACATCATGATTCTTGCCAATCAACTAACCAAACGATTTGAGGATTTTACAGCATTGCGTTCGCTGAACTGTGAAATTGAAAAAGGCTGTATTTATGGCATGGTCGGTTCAAATGGTGCTGGAAAATCCACCTTTTTGCGATTGCTGACCGGCGTTTACCAGCCCGATGAAGGCAGTATTTCCATTGACGGAAAACCCGTCTGGAATAATCCGGAAGTCAAACAGCACATTGCCTATGTGCCGGATGAACTGTATTTTTTGAACGGTGCATCCATGAACCGCATGGCAGATTTATACGCTGCCTGCTATCCCAGTTTTGACCGCTCTTATTACCAGCAGCGAACCAAACAATTTGAACTGAATCCAAAAAAATCACTGAACACCTTCTCCAAAGGCATGCGGCGACAGGCAGCAACCATTCTTGCCCTTTCCATTCGTCCAGATTATATTTTCTTCGATGAAACTTTTGACGGATTAGACCCCGTTATGCGGAATTTGGTCAAAAAGCTAATTTGTGACGATGTGTTAGAGCGAAACGCAACTGCAATTATCACATCTCATTCCCTGCGGGAATTGGAGGACACTTGCGATCAGCTCGCTCTGCTCCACAAAGGCGGTCTGGTGTTGGAGAGCGATGTACAAAATCTAAAAACAGAACAGTTCAAAATTCAGATTGCATTTCCAGACGATTACGGAGAAAGTCGATTTACTGCAATACCGGACATGAAGATCCGGCATTTCTCCAAACAAGGTGCGGTTGCCAACTTGATCGTGACCGGCAATCGAGAAGCCATTGTAGCAGCGTTGCAAGCGATGCACCCAACCATTTTGGATGTATTGCCGCTGTCTTTGGAGGAAGTCTTTACTTACGAAATGGAAGCATTAGGATATGCTTTCGACATCGAATAAGGGGGAAACAGAAAAATGAGAGAAATAAATAAAAAACCATTTTCTGTGGGGCTTTATATAGAAGGACTTCGACAGCTCCGAATCGTTGGCATTTTAGGTGCAATTTTGTTGTTTTGCTCTTCGGCAATTACCGTTGTTGACAACGCACTATCCACGCAAAGACAAATGGAATTATATCAGGATTCCTCCATTGTCCTTGCCAATTTGAGTGCATTGGAAGTCGCTCCACTGTTACTGCTGCTATTCTCTGTATTTGCACCCGTGATGACCCTGTGGCTATTCCACTTTATGAACAAACGCAATAGCAGCGATTTTCTATTCGCCATTCCACAGACTCGCATGGCATTGTATTGCAGCTATACGTCTTCCATTGTCACATGGCTGGCAATTTTAGCACTATCCGGATTGATCGGCGTATTGATTCCGGCAGCAATTTTTTCCACCTACATCAACATTCCTTATCATGCACTATTTTTACTAACGCTTAGCTGTTTTCTTTACAGCTTACAGGTGATGGCAGCCATTTTGGTTGCGATGTCGATTACAGGGACGATGTTTTCCAACATCATCCTCAGCGGCTTGATTTTATTCGCTCCAAGATTGTTGATTTTTATGTTGACTGGCATTTGGAAAAATATTCCTTTTATTTATGCTTCGTCCGATCACTTTTCACTTCTAAACGATTCCATCAACCCCATCAGTGGCTGTGTGTTATATCCATTATGCGGCATCTCAGATACTTACCAGCTATTTTATTCTGCTGCCCCCATGATTTACAGTGTATGCCTGAGTGTCATCTATCTGCTTCTGGCAGCGTTTCTCTTTCAAAAACGAAAAAGTGAAACTGCTGGAAAAAGTGCATCCAGCCCCATTTTGCAATCGATTTATCGTATTACAGTCACAATGATTTATTGTGTTGTTGTTGCAGCGGTTATTCTCTCAGAAGCAAATGCCATGCAGAACGCAACCGGTCGCTTTGAAATAATTGTTGCCTATCTCGTTGCAGTTGCAATCTATTTCCTGTTTGAATTGCTGACAACCAAAAGCGTTCAGAAGATGTGGAAAGCTGCTCCCGGATTACTGGTTGTACTGGTGCTGAACGGTGTAATGATTTTTGGTATGCATAGCATCATACAACGTGCTTATAACTTCCAGCCAACAGCAGAAGAAGTGACCGGAATCACCTTCTTGCCGCAAAGCACCAATAATGGCAATCAGATTTCTTATGATGATTACGTTCAAAGTCATTATATGGGAACGATTACAGACAAAGATTTAATTGCTGCCATTCTTGACAACTTAAAGAGTGATGTACAAGATATGAAAGAGGGCGGAAGCCAGCAATATTATAATGATGAAAAGCGATATGCATACGCAGAATTTAACTTTAAAATCATTACAAAAACTGGAACTCGTTATCGGCACATCCGGATTGACCCAAAAACACAGAGAGCCCTTGCGGAACAAACCTATGAATCCATGAAAGACGATTCCAGTTGGAGAAATCCGCCTGAACCAATTGAACAGACATTGTGGACTTACGATCGCAATGGAAGCTACGGAGGGATGAATGAGCGGAACGCCAGCCAATTGTTTGAAACCCTAAAGACAGAATTACAGACTGTAGATTTTTCAGCCTGGTATACGGCAAACTATTCAACAGAAACTGCTGTCTTTTGGTTCGATTATGATATTTACGACAATAACAGCAATTATCAAATTTCCATTCCAGTTTATGCTTCCATCTATCCAAAAACCGTAGAACAATACCAAACGTATCTATATGAACAGCAGCAAGAAGATCTCTCCAAGTTAAAAGACTTCGTAAAGAACGATATGCCAAAGCTGCAATTTGCAGAAGATTATGATATTAGTTTGTCGATTCACATTTCTGGAGAAACTGCAATCGAATATCCATACAGCAGTCCTGAAAATACCAATCTGCTTTCTGAGATTCTCGAAAAAGGATTGCTGGACCATCCTATTACAGACACGGATTCTTATGTCGAATTAGATGTTGATGTTTATGATGATGAATACACGAACATCGACGACGACGATAGAGATTTCTATGGCGGAAATTTCTGTATTGCAGCAGATACAGACTTTTTGAAATCCTTGTTGCAGCCATCCTCCAAATAAAATACTCCCTGAAAAACGAGTTCTTTCCAGCAAGAAAGGCTCGTTTTTCGCTTTCTTTGCATGATTTTGGGTTTGACTTTACAGTGAACCTGTGTTATAATAAATCCATGTCATTACGAATCAGAACGGAGGAAACAGCGTGAATATTGAGCTCTATGAATTATGCCTGCCAAAATCAGAATCTGCACCAACCGCCCTGTATATTCGGACAGAAGGGACGGTTACACGGACTGCAAACCATCTGCAATTGGCATGCGAAAGTGCCGTTTCCTTCGATACTTGGTTTGGATGTTTCGATTATCTGCAATGGCGGCGGTATACAACCTTAACAACCCCCATTGCAGCTTTTTTCATAAAGGGAACGATGTTGGTACAATGCTATGTTCGCACCGCAGAACGAACAAGCCTGCTCTATGAACAAACCGTCACCAGTGATGGGTCACAGCCACAAGTATTTCCGTTTTCGATTTCCAATCTTCCGGAAAACGGCTTTTTGTATTTTCGCTTGCAGGCAAAATCAGAGAACTGCTTATTTTTGCGTGGCTGCTATTTGGCAGATGTTTCAGAACTTCACGCTATTCAAGTGGCTGCGGTAATTTGCACCTATCAACGGGAATCCTGGGTTTCCAATACCCTACAGCAATTTTTACAATGGCAAAAAGAACATCACACCCTTCCCGTAGACATTTTTCTGATTGATAACGGACAAACCTGGACAGAAGAACAGTTACCGGATTCCAATCAAATTCACCTGATTCCCAATCAAAACACAGGTGGAAGCGGCGGATTTACAAGGGGCATACAAGAAGCTCTGCATCGAGAAAAATATACGCATGTCCTGCTCATGGATGATGATATTATTGCAGACTGGAATGGTGTTCAAAGGGCAATTTCTTTCTTGTCCATCTGCAAACCAGAACAGCGGAAAACCTTGACCATTGGCGGAACAATGATGGACATCACACAATCTGCGATGCAGTTTGAAGCTGGAGCATGCTGCCAAAATCGCTGTCTAACTGGCATACAGCCGCAGGCAGATTTGACTAAACATACTTCCCTGCTGGCACGGATGCAGCCAATTCCTGCGAATTATGCTGCATGGTGGATGTGTTTGCTGCCCGTTGCAGCTATGAAACAAGCGGGGCTACCGATGCCATTTTTTATTAAGATGGACGATGTGGAATATGCTCTGCAAATCAAAGAGCAGGTTGTTATGATGACGGGTGTTTGTGTCTGGCATGAAAACTTTCATCTGAAATATGCATCATGGAATGAATACTATATCACACGCAACGGCTGTATCACCTATGCCCTCCACGGGCAAGCAAAAAATGCCCTTGCTGTTACACTAGAACTTTGGAGAACTGTTCTGCATCTGCTTTTTCTGCACCGCTATGATACTGCAAAATTCGTATTACAAGGATACCGAGATTTTTTGCGTGGATGGAAATGGCTGCAAAAAACAGATGCCATCTCCCTTCATCGGCAAATTCTACAGCAGCAGCAAGCTGCAACAGAACAGTTCCAAACAGACTGTACAGAAGTACCGAATTCTATCCCACAAGTTTCCTTTTTTGAAGCAACCCGTGCAGCCGTTCAGAAGCAAAAATCTGTATTTTTATTTCATCCATTCACGAAAAAAGGATTTTATGCAAATCGAAAGAAAGGCACTGCGTTTCAATTGTTGTTAAAAATGGGTGGGATTTCCCTGCGAATGCTGGCAACGTATCGTTCAGTTGTACAAGGATTCCAAAAAAATAGAACGGTTCTTTGTGAAGATGCTGCTTGGAATCAGCGAAATCAACACAATTCCGAGAAAAAATAACCCGATTTCTAAAAAATATTCTGAAAAATCCGTTTTTCCAAAATAGGAAACCTGCACCATTGACAAATGACATCCTCTGTAGTATAATATGTGGTATCCAAAAAAGAGAAAAATCACTTGTTTTCCTGTTTGACAATCTGCAAAATGAGGGATTTTGCAGAAAAGAAGAGAGGCGTCATTTTTATGAAAAAACAACAAATTTTTGCATATGCTTGTTCTGCTGCCTTACTTGGCACATTGATTGGATGTGGTCAAAAGACAGAGATTGACCAGTCCGTTCCAGATACCATTATTGAAGTAGCAAAAACCACTGCTTCTTCAGAAACTGCTTCTGTCACATCTGAAACATCTGGGATTACTTCCAGCAGCACGGGCAGTGCAACCAGTTCCGGCAGCACGAACACCACAACAGCTACCACCATTCACTATGCCGGAAATCCGAATTTGACTGTTCGGAGAACAGAAGCTCCAGCCACACAGCCAACTGTTGCACAAACTACAGTTGTTACTACAATTCCAACGGAAGCTCCAACAGAACCTGTTACAGAAGCTCCGACAGAGGCAACCACAATCGTTGAAACAACTGTTATCAGCACACTGGTTGCACCAAATGGAACTTTTACAGAAGATGACATGCGGTTTACGTTTGACGGAATTTCCGTAAAACCGGGTGAAAGCAGCATTGATTTCCGAAACCAAATGCGAGGAAAAGACCATATTCCTACTGAACCAGTCGATGGCATGCAGTTTATTTCGTATGACGAACAGGGTATCAAGCTGGAATTGGTTGACAATGCAGAAGCAACCTTGAAAGCCATCACGCTTTCCAACGATAAAGCATCCACAGAAAAGGGCATTCACGTTGGTTCTACAAGGTCTGATGTAGAAGCTGCTTATGGCTTCGGCGTTGAGGAAGATGGTGTCTATCGGTATTTGATTGATACAAATGGCGATGGAGAAAATGATTACCAGTTAGATTTCGCATTAGACGGATATGGTGTGGTACAGTCAATCACCTATTGCTGTATCACTGTTGGCGGTTAAAAAAATGTATTGAGAAACACGAAAGCGGTAGGCTTGAATATCAAACCTACCGCTTTTTACTTTTCTTTACTTTTCTGCCTGTTCCAGCAAATCTAAAATCGCATTCTTTGGCAATGCACCTACATTCTGGGTAATGACCTTACCCTGTTTCAATACCACCAATGTTGGAATGCTCATGACACCGAATTTCTGTGCCAATTCTGGTGACTCGTCCACGTCCACCTTGCAAATCTGATAGTTCTGATATTCTTCCGCAATTTCATCCACCAGCGGAGATACCATTCTGCAAGGGCCGCACCAAGTTGCATAGAAATCAATCAGAACTGGTTTTTCTGCTTGCAAAACCACTGCTTCAAAATTATCCTTTGTTACTGTTGTGACTGCCATTTTTATCATCCTTTCCTGTTTCTGCATCATTGCTTTTATAATACAGCATACAATGACAATATCCTTCAAATTCCGGATCTGCAATTTGTTTCCGGAATTCTTCGCACATGCATTTATATGCTTCTGTCCGTTCTAAGCGACAAGGACAATAACCGCCCTTCTTTCGCAATCCTTCCCGAATTGCAGCAACCAAATCTGCATCCGGATTGAGCCGAACACTCATACCATCACACACCTTATTCTATGACGTTTCGTCTGTCTTTATGATACACAATCTATGAGAATTTTAAAAGTAGTTTTTATGTCGTTTTTGATAATAATTCCTATTAAGCATTTATTCTGCTTTCTGTGCTTGTTGTAAAGCTTCTCTTGCACTTTGCAGCATCAACTTGCTGGGAGAATCTCCAGCCATAATTCGAGCGATTTCCTGCACCCGTCCTTCGAAATCCAATGGCGTTACATGGGTACTGGTTCGTTCTCCTTCCACTTTTTTTTCAATCAAAAGGTGATGATTTGCCATCACTGCAATCTGTGACAAATGCGTTACGCAGAGAACCTGTCTATTTTTTCCGACTTCTTTTAGTTTAAATCCGATTTTCTGGGCAGCCTTTCCGCTGACACCCGTATCAATTTCATCAAAAATCAAGGTCGGAATCTGATCTCTGTCTGCAATGACACATTTTAACGCCAGCATAATTCGAGATAGTTCCCCGCCAGATGCAATTTTTGCAAGCGGCTTTGGTGCTTCGCCCTTGTTGGCAGAAATCAATAGTTCCATGCTATCCATTCCCTGAATGGTTAGCTTTCCAGTTGTATGAGCAACCTGTAAAACAACATCCGGCATATTTAAAAAGGTTAGCTGCTCCATCACCGCATCTGTAAACCGTTTTGCCGCTGCTGCACGCTGCTGAGAAAGCTGCTTTGCCTCTGTAGAAACCACTTCTAGTAAGTGATTTTTTTCTTCTAATAGCGTTTTGATTGCAACCGCATCGTGTTGCATCTGTTCCAGTTGTAATTCTGCATCGTTTGCACGTTCTAGCAATTCATCGCAGGTACACAGATATGTTTTAGAAACCTGCCGAAATAATTCTGCCCGTTGCTGTAATTGCTGATACTGAGCTTCATTGTCGGAAAGTTGTTCCATCTTTTGAAATAAACTTTCTGATAAGTCCAACAATTCTACTTTTACCGCTTCCAATCGCTGCAACCATGATTCTTGTTCGGGCTGATCTGCTGCCGGAAAAGTTGCAGCCTGTAGCTGCTGTTCTGCTTCTGCTAAACTGGCAGTTGCACTCTGTTCGTTCTCCTCTAATAATTGCCAAGCGGAACGAACCGCCATTGCTGCATCTTCTGCTGCTTGTAACTGCTGCATTTTTTCTGTAATTCGGTCTTCTTCCCCCGGTTCTATTTGCAGAGCACGCACTTCTTCCAGTAGCGTTTGCAGGTATGCTTGCTTTTGTTTCCGTTCTTTCGCTGCCTTTTGTGCCGCATTCAACTGTTTTGCAATCTTTTGTAGAGCACGAAAATGTGTTTGATAAGATTGCAGCAAGGGCAGTGTTTCCCCAAACTGGTCAATCATTTGCAAGTGCTGATCAGCTGACCGTAAAATTTGATTGTCATGCTGTCCGTGAATGTGAATCAGTCTTGCTCCCAATTCTCGCAGTGCAGAAACGGTTGCAATCCGATGGTTGATGCGTGCTGTGCTGCCGCCGTCTGCCATAATTTCCCTCGTCAACAACAACTCTCCATCTGGAGCGGAAAACCCCAACGCTTCCAAACATTCTAAGACGGGTGTTCCCAATTCTGTAAATTGTGCAGAAATGACTGCCTTTTTACAGCCTGTCCGGACAAAATCCTTTGTTACTCGCTGCCCTAAAACGGCATTGATACCATGAATCAAAATGGATTTTCCGGCACCCGTTTCACCGGTGAACACATTAAAATGCTGAGAAAACGGAATGCTTGCCTGCTCGATGACAGCCAAATTTTCAATATAAAGTTCTTTCAGCATATCGTTTCCCCTTCTTCCGTTTGCATCCAAACTGCATATTGTTTTGCGAAAAAGGCAGCCTGTTCTTCTGACCGCAGCAAAATAAAAATGGTATCATCTCCGGCAATCGTTCCCACAATGCGATGGTCTTGCTTGGCATCGACAGCCGCACAGATTGCCTGTGCGGTGCCAGAACGACAGTGTAAAACGGCAATTTGCCCCGCATAATCGGTTCGCAGAATGGCATCCCGTAAAAGATGGTCAGAAATGGGTGTCTGTTCCGGCAGACGGTAACAACAAACACCGTTTTCCAAATGCTGTTTTACCAGCTGCAATTCCCGAATATCTCTGGAAATGGTCGCCTGTGTGACAGAAATTCCCTGCTCCAACAAAGCTTGTATCAAATCTTCCTGCGTTTCCAGCTCTTTTTGTTGAATCAATTCCATGATTGCGGCGTGTCGCTCTTTTTTTCCCATTTTGTCACCTTCTCTTTTTCAGATTCCCCTTTTAGTGACTGCATCATTTTTCGATTTAAGGAATCAAAAAATGTGTTTCCACTCAAGTCAATCAGAGAAATTTCATGTGGGGAACGGTAAATTTCCATTCGATGATAAGCGTCCAAACAGATTGGCGGTGCACCGTCTGCACTGATATACACATCCCGAACATCCTGCTCCTGCAACGATACACACAGCCGGCTTTCCGGTGAAAATAGAATTGGTCTTGCAGAAAGCGAATGCGGACAAATCAACGTCATTTCAATACAGGAAAATTCCGGTTCAATGATTGGCCCACCAGCAGATAAAGCATATGCGGTAGAACCAGTTGGTGTACTGAACAGAACACCATCTGCCCGATATTCGCCCAACAAAACATCATTGCGATATACTGAGAAATCTACAACATGTGCATATTGCCGTGCAATTGTAATATCGTTCAAAGCCGTGCAGTGCTGTACAACATGTCCATGCAAGTCCAGCAAATCCCCACAGAGCAGCATCCGACTGGACACCCGATAATCTCCCGTCCGAAGCCGTGCAATTTCTTGGATTTGGCTAGGCTCTAAGGCTGCCATAAAGCCCAATCTGCCTGTATTGATGCCCAGTAGCTTGGTGTTGGTATGAATCAAATGACTTGCACAACGAAGAATCGTTCCATCTCCGCCGATTGCAATGGCAAATTCTGCTTCCTGTACTGCCTCTAAAAGCGGCTGATATTGCACAAAAGACTTGTCAAAAAACAGTGCCCGTAATTCCGGATCTGCAATGGGCGTGATATTGCAAGCCTGCAAAACATCACAAACTTCTCTTGCACAGGAAAGTGCAAGCTCTTTTTTTAAGTTTGGGAACACCACTGCTTTCATGGCAGAACCTCCTCTTATTTTTGACTCCATGCCTGTTCTGCGACTGCTTCCGGTGCATACGGAACGGGCGAAACATTGCCACGCTGTACTTGCACCAGATATTCGATATTGCCAGAACCGCCCCGAATCGGCGAGGGACAGAGATACTGGATATGTAAGCCTTGCTGTTCCAGTGCCATACAAACGGTACGCAACACTCGCACATGGACATTTTTAGAACGAACAATGCCATTCTTTCCAACATCGGAACGCCCTGCTTCAAACTGCGGTTTGATGAGCAGAACTGCCCTACCAGTATCCGATAAAAATCGACAAATATCCGGAAAAATCCGTTCCAGAGAAATAAACGAAACATCCACTGAAATAAAATCAATTGGTTCTGCAATGGCAGTTTGCGACAGCGTCCGAATATCCGTCCCTTCCATACAGACAACCCGTTCATCCTGCCGCAGGGAATCCGCCAGCTGCCCATGTCCAACATCAATCGCATAGACTTTTTTTGCTCCGTGCTGTAACATACAGTCGGTAAATCCGCCAGTCGAAGCCCCGATATCCATACAAGTTGCCTGCTCCAGAGAAAGATTTTGCTGTTCCAGAATCCATTCCAGTTTTAAACCGCCTCTGCCAACATATCGCAAATCTTCTCCTAACAAGGTAAGAGCAGCGGTTTCTTCGGTCAACTTTGCTGGTTTGGTACAGACAACGCCATCTACTTGAATTTGACCATTGGTAATCAGATTCTTTGCACGCTGCCGACTGCGAACCAAACCACGCTGCAACAATAATACATCCAACCGTGTCATACAGACTGCTCCTTCTCTTTCTGTTCCACTGTCTGCCGGATTTTTTTCAGCATAGCAGCTTCTGACAAGCCGATTTCATCCAGCTGTGCGGCAATGGATGCCTGTGGAATGAACTGTTTTGGAGCAATCCGCTGATAACTGCCCGTATATCCCATTTCTAACAGTAAATCTCCCAACAGCTGGGAAATGCCGCCATAATAGTAGGCCTCTTCAAAGAACAGAATTCGCTGATAAGAGCGACAAATAGAGGGTACTAATTCTGGCAACGGAAAAATCTGCGTCAGCTTCAGCAAATCACAAGAAAATCCCTCTTTTTCAGCTGCTTGCTTTGCACGATATAACAAATCATATGTTCTGCCGTAGCCAATCAGCAGCGTATCTGTTCGACATCCTGCGGTATGGGTATAAGCAGTATTCAACGCACTTTTATCAAATATAGTATTATCTGCCCCTCGTGGATAGCGGACACAAGCCAAGCCGGTATCCTGATACATTGCCTGCCGTAAACAGAGTGTCAATTCATCATAACAGGCTGGTGCGTAAATGGTTGTGCCCGGAATGGAAGTTAGAAACGATACATCAAATAATCCATGATGCGTTTCCCCGTCTTCTCCGACTACGCCAGCTCGGTCAATGCCTAAGACAACGTGGAGCTTTCCAATCGCAACATCATGCAGCAACTGGTCATAAGCACGCTGCAAGAAAGAAGAATACACTGCAAAAACAGGTAACTTTCCCTGCGATGCCAATGCAGCTGCAAACGTAACCGCATGCTGTTCTGCAATGCCGACATCATAATACCGCTGCGGATAGGCTCTGGAAAAATATTGCAGCCCGGTTCCGTGTTCCATGGCTGCGGTAATCGCACAAATTGAAGCATCTTTCTTTGCAAGGCGAACCAATTCTTTCCCGAAAATATCGGAATAGGTATCCTTTCCGGAAATTTCCGGATTGCCAGTTTCCACATTGAAGCGAGAAATTCCATGAAATTCGCCCGGGTTTTTTTCAGATGGCAAATAGCCTTTCCCTTTTTTCGTGTGAATATGCACGAAAACCGGACATTCGTATGCCTTTGCCGCCTGCAAAACTTCTTCCAAATCTTCTAAGTTATGCCCATCCACAGGTCCTAAATAGACAAACCCAAAGTCTTCAAAAATCGTTGCCGAACGGAAAACCGTATCCCGCAGGGCATCTTTGGAAGATTTAATCATTTTCGCAACCGGTGCACCAATGACAGGCGTTTTTTGCAGCTTGCGTTCTACTGCTTTCTTTGTCTTGACATAGTTTTCGGAATTGCGGATGTTGGCAAGATATTTTGCCACAGAGCCAACATTCTTGGAAATGGACATGGCATTGTCATTCAAGATAATAATCAGCCGATTTTTGCTCTTTCCGGCATTGTTTAGCCCCTCAAATGCCAAACCGCCTGTCATTGCTCCATCGCCCAGCACAGCAATCACATGATGCGGGTCATCATTTTGCCGCATGGCTTCTGCAACCCCGCTGGCAACGGAAATAGCAGTACTGCTGTGTCCGCTGATAAACGTATCATGTGGCGATTCTTCCGGCTTTGGAAAACCAGAAATGCCGTTTTCTTTTCGGAGTGTGGAAAATTGTGCATACCGCCCCGTTAAAATCTTGTGGGTGTAACACTGATGTCCAACATCCCATACAAATTTATCTTGCGGAGAATCAAAAACACGGTGCATAGCAACCGTCAATTCGACCACTCCGAGATTCGATGCCAGATGTCCGCCATTTTTAGAAACCGTCTGGATTAAAACAGACCGAATTTCCTTGCAGAGCTGCTGACATTGTTCTGTATTTAGTTTTTTTAGATCCTCCGGCAGCTGCATGGTCGCCAAAGAGAACCGCTTCTCTGCCGGTATATTGTTTTCATTCATAACATCCCTTCTTAACCATTCGTTTTCATCAGAATCCAATCTTGTTCCGACCTTTTAATGTTTTCGAGATAACAGCGATTGTGTCAACGCCATCAAAAATTCTGGATTTGGAAGTGTTTTTAACATCTCCATCGCTTTTTCTGTCAAAGCAGCCGCTTCTTTCTGTGCTGCCTCTAAGCCCAACAATATTACAAACGTAACTTTGTTTTCTTCGGCATCGCTGCCGACTGGCTTGCCCAACATATCCGTGGTGCTGGTAACATCCAGAATATCATCCACAATCTGAAATGCCAGACCCAAATAGCTGCCATACGTATCAGCGGCTTTTATTTGTTCATCCGTTGCATTTGCTGCAATGCATCCCATCCGACAAGCAACCCGAATCAGTGCCCCCGTTTTAAACGCACACATGGTTTTCAGTTGGTCAACCGTTACATCTGCTCTGCCTTCCTGCTCCATATCTAGTACCTGTCCGGCAATCATACCATGATGACCGCTTTCTTCTGCCAGCTCTGCAATTAACCGCACTTTCTGTGCATCGGATAAAGCGGTACTATTTGCCAGAACAGAAAAAGCATGGATGCTCATGGCATCCCCTGCTAAAATCGCAAGAGCTTCTGGGAACGCCTTGTGACAAGATGGTCTGCCACGCCGCATATCATCATCATCCATTGCTGGCAAATCATCATGAATCAAGGAAAATGTGTGAATCATTTCAATTGCAGCAGCAGCCGGCATTGCCTGTTCTTCTGTTCCGCCGAACATCTTGCAAAATTCTAATACCAATACGGGGCGAATCCGCTTTCCGCCAGCTTCCAGAGAATACCGCATGGCTTCTACAACAGAAGTTCGCTGCAATGCACTGATGGCATCATCCGGCAGCAATTCCTGCAACGCTGCTTCCACCTTTTTTCCATCCTGCTGCAACAACTGTTTCATTTCTGACTCTGTCATCATGAGAAATCCTCCTCTTCTATGGTCAAGGAAAATTGTTTTTCTGCCTCCTGCAATGCCGTCTGGCAGGCATCTGACAATTGAACGCCTTTTTGATACAAAGCAAGTGCTTCTTCCAATGGCAGTGTGGATTGTTCTAACTGCTTTGTGACTTGCTGCAATTGTTTCAAGTTTTCTTCAAAAGTCATGTTTCTTCCTCCTGTGCAAGCACTTGCACTGAAATCGTTCCGTGTGCCAGCTGAATCGTTAAAACATCCCCAGCTTGTACCGCATCGGCATGGGAAAGAATCTGCTGCCCATGCCGAACAATTGCGTATCCTTTAGACAAAATTCGGTTTGGATGATTGCTCTCTAGTTTTGTCTGTTGCAATTGCAGCTGAAATTGTTTTTCCTGCAATAGTTTATGCATCTGTTGCTGTAACCGATGCCGATTTGCCTGTACTTCTTTTTTTAGTCCGACAATTCGCTTTTCTGGTGCAGCAGCAGACAATAATTTTTGTTGTTCGCTCCATTGCTGTTGTTTCTGCTGTAATATCGCAGCCATTCGCGTTTTCAGCTGTTTTCGATTTGCCTGTATCTGATATTGCAACTCCAACATAGACGGAACTGCCAATTCTGCCGCTGCCGATGGTGTTGGTGCTCGTAAATCCGCAGCGTAATCCGTCAATGTCTGGTCAATCTCATGTCCAACAGCAGAAATCACCGGAATGGAACAATGAAACACTGCCATGACTACTTCTTCCGTCTGAAATGCCTGCAAATCTTCGGCAGAGCCACCACCTCGTCCAACAATTAAAATATCACAATCGGATTGTGATGCCCGCTGAATCGCATGTGAAATAGATTCCGGTGCAGAATCGCCTTGTACCTGTGCTGGAAATAACATCACCTGTACCAATGGAAACCGCCGCCGAATCACCTGTTCAATATCGTGAATGGCAGCACCGGAAGCAGAGGTTACCACACCAATCTTTTTCGGAAAAGCTGGCAAGGGACGTTTTCTGGCAGCATCAAATACACCAAGTGCAGCGAGTCGTCTCTTTCGCTGTTCTAATGCTGACTGCTGTGCACCCACTCCATCCATCTGTAAATCTGTAACACAAAGCTGAAATGTCCCCTCTCGTTCATAGAGCGTTGCCGTTGCGGCTGCAATAACAGAGATTCCATTTGCAAGCGGAATAGAAATTCGGCTCGCTTGATTGCGAAACAAAACTGCTCGAACACTGCTTTCTGCATCTTTCAGAATAAAATAGCAATGCCCCGACCGCTGATTTCGGGTAAATCCGGAAATCTCTCCCCGAATCAATAGGTGCTGTAAATGGCGGTCTTCTTTCAACTGAAAAGCAGCATAGCGATTCAATTGTGTTACTGTTAGAACTGCCATGTTTCGCTCTCCTCTGCCTGTAATGCTGCATAAATCGCCGCTCCAACTGCATTATCACAAGAAAAAGCCGGCTCTGCAAAATAAACATCTCCAGCAGACAACAATTTCTCTCGCATCCACTGGTTTGACATGACCCCACCTGCATAGAGAACGGGTAACTGTCCATATTGTTTTCTTGCAGAGGCTGTCATTTCAAAAACAGTATCTCGAACGCTGGTCAAGCAGAAACGAGCCACATCTTCCGGCTGTTCGCCCTGCTTTAACATCGCCTGACAACGATTCTCCAGTCCAGAAAGGCAACAATTTCCCTCTCGAATAACAGGCTTTGTACGATATTGTTTCATACTGGCAGCAGCAAGCTGTTCCAATGCAGCCCCACAAGGAAATTGCAATTGCAGCATCAAGCCGACACGGTCAATTGCCTGCCCAGCTTTCAAGTCCAATGATGTTCCAACTTGTGTAATGTTCAAGCACAAATCTGCGTCCGGTTCGCAAAGCAGACAATCTGTTGTTCCACCGCTCACATGAAAGGCAAGAAATGGAGCTTTTAAGAAAGAAAGTTTCTTTGCAGAATACAGTGCTGCTAAGATATGCCCGATTTGATGAGAAGTTTCATAAACCGGTACGCCCGTTACGGCTGCCATTCCATATGCCATGGTCTTTCCACACAAAAAACATGGCATATAAGAGCCTTCGATATTGCGTGGTCGAGTGGTAACACCAATTCCAGTTAGATTCTGTGGTGGATTCGGCAATAATGTCTGTATTACTTCCGGCAGTTGTCGGGTATGGTGGAAAACAGCATCACTCTGCCGCAGTCCTGCCATACCAGCTTTTACAGGCAAAAGTTTTTTCGCCTGCCGAACCGTTCCGTTCTCTGCATCGAAAATCGCACAGGATGTCGTATAATTACTGGTATCCAGTCCTAAAAATTCACGCATGCTGTTCTGTTCCAGTATCCTTTGCATGGTCACGAGCATAATTGCCCAGAACGCCATTGATAAAGGAAATATCTTCCTGATAGCCGTATGCTTTTGCCAGAGAAATGGCTTCTGCAATCGCTGCATTCATCGGCATCTGTGCGTCATAGCGAATTTCATACAATGCCAGTCGTAAAATACTGAGGTTGATTTTTGGAATCCGGTTAATGACTCTCTTGGTACTGTAAGCAGAGATAATTTCATCCAATTCTGCTTCATGGGCAACCACGCCATTTACCATTTCTTTTACGGCATCGGTAATCGGTAACAGGTCTGCTTCTTCTGCAACTTGAAACAGTTCTTCCGCTGTATCGTTCTGAAACTGCATTTCAAATAAAATATAAAATGCACATTCTCTCGTTTCGTGTCTTGTCATTTCGTGCTGTGCCATAGTGTCCTCCCTTATGTAAGGTGTATTTTCACGGATACAGCTTTTCTGTTCCGTTTTGACTTTCTCTTATTATATCGTATTTTTCTCTTTCCGTCAAGTGTTTCAAAAAACAAAGCTGCCACATAGGTTCTTCTATGCGGCAGCCCATTTCAACTATAAAGTTATGCAAATATCTGTAAGAATTTCAAGAATGCTGTTTTTCCGGCTTCATCCCGTTTGAATACGCCAGCATCACAGAGCACTTGTTCAAAAACTTTCCCAACTTCTGCCTGCAAAATTGCTTCTGCATTTTCTTCACAGAATTCCGGATGTTGTTTCTGCACTTCTGCTGCCCAGACCGCATGCGAAGCCGTCTGCGGATTGGCTGTCAAATCTTCGTGCTGTAACATCGCTTTCTTCAGCACGTCCAATTCTACTGCCAGTCTTGCCGGAAGAACTGCCAGACCCATGACTTCAATCAAGCCGATATTCTCTTTCTTGATGTGGTGCAAGGATGGATTTGGATGGAAAATACCAAGCGGACGGTCTTCTGACGTCCGATTGTTCCGCAAAACCAAATCGCATTCATAGGCATCGCCTTTTTTCCGAGCAATCGGTGTAATGGTGTTGTGTGGCGTTCCATCGGTTTCCGCATAGATTCCAACAGTTGCATCGCTGTAACTTCTCCACTGTTCAAGAATCGTATTGCAGGCATCTGACAATTCTTTCCGATTGATGGAACTCAGCCGAACAACTGACATCGGCCACTTTAAAATACCAGCCTGTACATTCGGATAAGCTGTCAGAGAAACCGGAATTTCAATCGGTGCAACTGCCATCGGGAACGTATAATGACCGCCCTGAAAATGTTCATGGCTTAAAATAGAACCACCGACAATCGGTAAATCTGCATTCGAGCCGATGAAATAATGTGGCAGGAAATCCAGCACATCAAACAGCTTTTCAAAAATCGCATGATCCACTTTCATTGGAATGTGTGCATCATTGAATACAATGCAATGTTCGTGATAGTAGCCATACGGCGAATACTGCAATTCCCAATTCTGTCCATCAATCTGCATCGGAATCGGACGCAGATTTTGCCGTGCCGGATGATTGGGATTTCCGGCAAACCCTGCGTTTTCGGGGCAGAGCTGACATTTCGGATATGCAGCAGCCTTCTGATTGCGAGCGGCTGCAATATCCCGAGGGTCTTTCTCCGGTTTGGAACGATTGATGGTAATGTCTAGCATGCCATATTCCGAGGCATACTTCCACTTTTTATCTTTTGCGATTCTGCCAGCCCGTACATAATTCAGCTTCTGGCTGATGTCAAAATACCAGTCCGTTGCTGCTTCTGGGCTTTCCTGATACCGTTCCTGAAACTTTGCAATCATTTCATGCGGCATCGGTGTCAAGATTCCCATCAGCTTGGTGTCAAATAAATCCCGAGAAGCTGCGGTATCGGCGATAATGCCGTTGGAACAAGCATATTCTACCAGCGGCTGTAAGATTGCATCAATGGATGCATCCGGTTCTGTTCCTGCACCAGAAAGCTGCCAATCTGTCAAATGTAAGGCTTCCATCAATTGATTCTGTACAACAAATTGATCAGCCTTTGTTATTAAATCTTGCGTAATCCCATAGTTGATGAGACGCTGTATTGCATCACAAATCATCGAACAACAATCCTTTCTATTATTGATTAAGCCTGAAATGAAAATCCGCCAACCGGGCGAATCCGCAGAACATAGCAGCTGCCTGCTCCATACAGGGCTTCCATTTCTTTTACATAGTCTTCCGTTACCTTGGTCGGTACAAATGCCTGAATTGTTCCGGCAAATCCGCCACCGTGTACCCGAACAGCACCGCTCTTGCCCAAGAACCGCTTGCTCATCATGATGCCGAACGGAATGCCCTGTTCAGTTGGCTTCCGGCAGGAATAGAGATTTTGCAGCAGATTTGCGGAGGAATCTCCAGACTGCCGAACCAAGTCAAAGAAGAAGTCCAAGTTGTCCGCTGCCAGAGCATTATTTTCCAGCAGTGCCCGACGATTTTCATCAAAGAAATGAACAGCACGCATAATTGCCCGGTCACTGCAAACACCATGCAGTTTCGGAATCGCATCGAAAAATTCTGCCGGTTCGACTTCCCGCAGATACTGTTTTCCGAACTGTTCTGCAACCTGTTTCATCTCCTGCGGAATGCTGACATAGTCTTCCGTCAGGTCGGCATGACTGCCCTTTGTATCGGTGATACAAATATGATACCCAGCGTGTTCAAAGTCCAGATTGTGCTGCTGAATCTTCGGGTTTTCAACATCGGCAAAGTCAATATAAACAAATCCGCCGACAGAGCTGACCATTTGATCCATCAAACCGCTGCCCTTTCCAAAATACCGGTTTTCTGCATACTGTCCGATTTTTGCAATCTCAACAGCACCTGCTTTTCCTTCGTTGTAATACTGGTCGATAATTGTTCCAACCAGTACTTCAAATGCTGCAGAAGAAGAAAGTCCGCTGCCGCTAAGGACGCTGGATGTCGTGTATGCATCAAAACCAGATACGGAAACGCCCATCTCTGCAAATCGGGCAGCAATGCCTCGAATCAATGCAGCAGACTTTCCCATCTCTGCCAAATGCACACTCAAATCAGTCAGATCGACAACATCCTGCGGATAATTTGCAGACTTCAAACGAATTACTTGATCTTCATGAAATGATACAATTGCAATTGCATCCAAATTGACTGCTGCAGCCAACACACATCCATGCTGGTGGTCGGTGTGGTTGCCGCCGACTTCGGTTCTGCCCGGTGCAGAATAAATGTACAGGTCTTCCCGTTCCGGATACAGTTCTGTAAATGCCTGAATCGCATCTACATACCGCTGCCGCTGCTGTTCCAATGTCGCTTTTGCATTGCCATACAGCAAAGACAGCTTGTCATCCATTTTTCCACTTGCAAATGCTTCTGTCCATTCGGTTGCTTTCATAAAGAGCCTCCTTTGAAATGTTTCTGTTTGACGTTTGATTGATTCAGAGCGTCCCCCTCTAAATTTCTTTTTCAGCAACTTTAACTTTGCCAAAGAAATTATACTCTGCCAATAACTTTTCCGAAGCAGCGTGCCTGATTGGTTAAGGCAATATCTGCATAGGCGTCATTCAAGGAAATCAGGCGATCTCCACCAAATTTCTTGATGTAGCCGTTTCCATTTACAAAAAAAATACCGATCTCTCCAACTTGCAAGATATCTGTTTTTTCTACCAGAACAATATCTCCATCATGATAAATCGGCTCCATGCTGTCACCAGCAATGCGAAGTGCAAAATCTGCTTTCTGTGCCTCTTCGGTATCCGGAACTTGAATTTCCTCCCATGCATCATCATCCAAAAGCACACCCGTTCCGGCAGAAACCCGATAAAGGCTGCTGCGAATGCTACGCATAGGCTGCAGCTGTTCCTGTTTTTGGGATTGGCAGCGGATATATTCTTCTTCCAGCACCATAGAAACCAATCGCTTTCCATGGCTGTCCAATGCTTGCAGCTTGGTATAAACTGCCTGCTCCTCCGGTGAAACAGTTTGATTAGAATGCGTACTCGTTGCTCCTAACAAATAATCCAGACTTACCGAAAAAAAAGCAGCAATCCGACACAATATTTCACCGTTTGGCTCTCTCGTGTTTTTCTCATAATTGTTATAGGTCGTATAGGGAAGATGCAGTGCTGCAGCGGCTTCTTTTACGCTGTAACCATGCTGTTCCCGTAATTTTTGCAGTCGATCTTGAAACATATTTTTCCTCCAACGGTGTTCGAACAAAGAAATTGATTTTGCTTGCAAATAGTATACCACATTTTTTCGGAAATGTCAATCTCTTTTTTCTCAATTTGAGAAAAATTAAAAAGAAACTATCTTTTCTGTCATTTTCCCAGCTATAAAAAAATTCCCCGACAACTTTTGAAAAGATGTCGGGGAATTTTGAATTCTTTTTTCTGTTTCATATGGTATCATACACAAAACAGAAACGCAGCTGTACAATTTATCCGAATACTGCCAACAGGAAACCGGCTGCAATTGCAGAGCCAATAACACCTGCTACGTTCGGACCCATTGCATGCATCAGCAAGAAATTACTCGGATTGGCTTTTTGTCCTTCAATCTGAGAAACACGAGCTGCCATCGGAACAGCGGATACACCAGCAGAACCGATCAGCGGATTGATCTTGCCGCCAGACAGCTTATACATCAGCTTGCCGACCAGCAGACCGCCAATGGTAGAGAAGCAGAATGCCAGCAGACCTAAGCCAACAATATACAGGGTTTGCAGGGACAGGAACGAAGAAGCAACGGTTGTTGCACCAACAGAAATGCCAAGGAATACAGTAACGATGTTCATCAGAGCATTCTGTACAGTGTCAGAAAGTCTTGCCGTTACGCCGCATTCTCTCCACAAGTTCCCCAGCATCAGGCAGCCGATCAGCGGAGCGGTGGACGGCAGCAGCAGGATGACAAACAAGCTTACAACAATCGGGAAAATAATTTTTTCCGTCTTGGAAACCTGACGGTTCTGTTCCATTTTTACCTGCCGTTCCTTTTTAGTCGTCAAAAGCTTCATCAGCGGCGGCTGAATCATCGGAATCAATGCCATATAAGAGTAAGCAGCGATTGCAATCGGGCCTAAGAGTTCCGGTGCCAGCTTACTGGTCAGGAAGATGGCAGTCGGACCATCTGCACCACCAATGATACCGATGGAAGCAGCCTGATTTCCGGTAAATCCAATGCAAACCGCACCAAAGAATGCCAGGAAAACGCCCATCTGTGCAGCAGCACCCAGCAGTAAGCTCTTCGGGTTGGAAAGCAACGGACCAAAGTCGGTCATTGCACCAATGCCCAAGAAAATCAAAGATGGATACAAACCAGTTTTTACACCGATGTACAAGATATCCAACAAGCCGCCGTTTGCCATGATATGACCATAACTATGGTAATACTGGCTGCTTTCATCCAAGAATGCACTCCAAAGTTCTGGATGATACAAGGCATTTGCGGAACTTGCACCATCGACAAAGAAGTTCGATACATTTACCAGCAAGCAGCCAAAAGCAATACCAACCAGCAGCAGCGGTTCAAACTTTTTCACGATACCCAGATATAACAACAGGCACGCAACTGCGATCATAATCAGATTCTTCCAGCCGCCGTCCATAAAAAAGCCGACAAAACCAGAATCCATCAACAATCGCTGAAGGGTTTCCAGAATATTCATGTGCGTCCCTCCTTATGCCAAAACAATCAGCGGAGTTCCGGTTTCAACAACGGCACCCTTGGAAGTAGCAATCTGTACAACCGTGCCATCCTTCGGAGCAGCAATTTCGTTTTCCATCTTCATGGCTTCCAGAATCAACAGGGTCTGTCCTGCCTTTACCTTGTCGCCCTCCTTGACATCGATCCGCAGAATGTTGCCCGGCATCGGTGCGTTTACTGGTTCGCCATCAGACAGAGCAACCGGAGCCGGTGCTGGAGCAGCTGCCGGTGC